>Ga0187893_10000335_pt1 | contig 122218 bp, 91 predicted proteins | sample MA1701074metaG_FD_139574 | JGI IMG/M metagenome (GOLD analysis project Ga0187893, IMG submission 139574) | White microbial mat communities from a basaltic lava cave in the Kipuka Kanohina Cave System on the Island of Hawaii, USA - MA170107-4 metaG ...
CCGATCGGCGGCACCTCCGACAACCTGAAGGCGGCGATTGCCGGCGAAACGCACGAGTACACGGACATGTACCCGGGCATGTCGAAGACAGCGCGCGACGAGGGATTCGGCGAGATCGCCGACTGGTTCCAGACACTCGCAAAGGCCGAGCGTTCCCACGCCAACCGCTTCCAGAAGGCACTGGACCAGCTCAACTGAGCAGGCGAATCCGCGGGGCACAGGGCCCGTGAGCGAGCGCCTGAATCCGGCTGCCCGCGAGGGCAGTCTCGAGGCGCCGACGCGGCATGCGCTCGACTGGAAGAATCCGGAGTTCCGGGACGAGGCGGCGCTCGATCGCGAGCTCGAGCGGGTCTTCGAGATCTGCCACGGCTGCCGGCGCTGCTTCAGCCTCTGCAACGCCTTTCCCGTCCTGTTCGATCACGTCGACGAAACGCCGGCCGGTGAGGCCGCCGCCTTGCCGCAAGCGGCACGCTGGGAGGTCGTGGATCACTGTTACCTCTGCGACATGTGCTACATGAGCAAGTGTCCATACGTTCCGCCGCATCCGTGGAACGTCGATTTCCCTCACCTGATGCTCCGCGCCAAGGCAGTGCGACTCGGCCGCCAGGGCGCGCCATTCCGCGACCGGCTGCTGTCCTCGACCGACGTCGTCGGGCGGATCGCGGGCATTCCGGTCGTGCGCGAGATCGTGAATGCGACGAATCGCAGCCCTGCCGGCAGGCGCGTTCTCGAGGGCATGCTCGGCGTGCATCGCGAGGCTCCGCTGCCGGAATTCCATGCGCCGAGCTTCCGCGAGCGCGAGCTGCGCCGCGCCAAGCCCGCGATCGAGGCGATTCCAGTCGCCGGCACGACCGGCCGCGTCGCCGTGTTCGCCAGCTGCTATGGAAACCGTAACGAGCCGGACATCGTCGAGGACCTGGTCGCGGTGCTCGAGCACAACGGCATACCGGTCGCGCTCGCGGCCGAGGAGCGGTGCTGCGGCATGCCGAAGCTCGAGCTCGGGGATCTCGATGCGATCGCGAAGCTCAAGGATCGGAACATTCCGGCGCTCGCCGCGATGGTCGCCGCGGGCCACGACGTCCTCGCCGCGATTCCGTCCTGCGTGCTGATGTTCAAGCAGGAGCTGCCGCTCCTGTTCCCGGATGACCCGGACGTGCTCGCCGTCGCCAAGCGCACTTTCGACCCGTTCGAGTACCTGATGCTGCGCCACGCGGAGGGCAGGCTGCGGACCGATTTCAGGGTGCCGCTCGGCAAGGTCGCATACCACGTGCCCTGCCACCTGCGCGTGCAGAAGATCGGAATGAAGACACGCGAATTGCTCTCGCTCGTGCCAGGTACCGCCTTCACGACGATCGAGCGCTGCTCGGGGCACGACGGCACCTACGGCGTCAAGCGCGAGTACCGCGAGGTCTCGATGAAGATCGCGGCGCCCGTCGTGCAGCGCGTCGAGGCGGAGGCGGCGGCGCACTTCGCGAGCGATTGCCCGATGGCGGGCGCACAGATCGCATCGGGCCTCGCCGGCGGAATCAAGCCCGAGCACCCGCTCCGGCTGCTGCGGCTCGCATACGGCATCTGAAGATTCCAGTGGCCGCCGCAAAACGGAAGCTCGAAGCGCAGGACCTCGTGGGCCTCGAACAGTACGCGCGAGAGCGCGACGCCTTCCGCGCCGCGGTCATCGCGCACAAGCGCTCGCGCACGGTCGCGGTCGGGCCGAACATGACCTGGGTGTTTGAAGACCGCCTGACCATCCAGTACCAGGTCCAGGAGATGCTTCGCATCGAGCGCATCTTCGAGCCGGCCGGGATCCGGCAGGAGCTGGACGCGTACAACCCGCTGATCCCCGACGGAGGCAACTGGAAGGCGACGATGATGATCGAGTACCCGGACCCGCGCGAGCGCGCGGCCGCGCTCGCCGCGCTGCGGGGAATAGAGGACCTTTGCTTCATCGAAGTGGAAGGCTTCCCGCGAGTGCCGGCGATCGCGGACGAGGACCTCGAGCGGGAGAATGAGGAAAAGACCTCCGCGGTCCACTGGCTGCGCTTCGAGCTGCCGGCTCCGCTCCGCGATGCGATACGCCGCGCCGCCGCCGTCGTGGCCGGCACGGATCACGCGATCTACCGGCACGCGACGCGTCTCTCCAGGGCGACACTCGAATCGCTCGCGCGCGAACTCGATTGAAGGGGTCCTGAAGGGGACGGTCACCTTCAGCGGAATGATGTGCCGGTGAAAGAAAGTGGATACTGAAGGTGACCGTCCCCTTCAGAACCCCTAGAATCGCCGCGCCGGCGGCGCAGCCGCTTCAACTGAGTCACGCATGGCGCAGTCCTATACCGCATCGGACATCGAGGTCCTCAAGGGGCTCGAACCCGTTCGCCGGCGTCCGGGGATGTACACCGACACGCGCAGCCCGAATCACCTCGTGCACGAGGTCGTCGACAACAGCGTCGACGAGGCGCTATCGGGCCATTGCGAGCACATCGCGGTCACGATTCACAAGGACGGCTCGGTCTCCGTCGACGACGACGGCCGCGGCATGCCGGTCGATATCCACCCGAAGGAAAAGGTGAGCGGCGTCGAGCTGATCCTGACGCGGCTGCACGCCGGCGGGAAATTCTCCGACAAGAGCTACGAGCAGGCCGGCGGCCTGCACGGCGTCGGGGTCTCGGTCGTCAACGCCCTCTCGAAGCACCTCGAGTGCAACGTGCGCCGTGACGGGCGCGAATGGAACATCGGCTTCCGCGACGGGAAGGTAGTCTCGAAACTCGAGGCGGTCGGCTCCGTCAAGCGCGGACAGACGGGAACGGCGCTGCGGTTCTGGCCGGATCCGGCGTACTTCGATTCGCCCGGCATCTCGGTGCCGCGCCTCAAGCATGTCCTGAAGGCGAAGGCCGTGCTGTGCCCGGGACTGCGCGTTTCGCTCGATGTCGAGGCGACCGGCGAATCCGAGGAGTGGTATTTCACAGGCGACCTCGGCGCTTATCTCGTCGAGCAGCTCGGCAAGGCCGACCGCCTGCCGGAGGAGCCCTATGCGGGCCATGTGAAGGGCGGCAACGAGAGCGCCGACTGGGCTTTCTGCTGGGCGCCGGATGCCGAGTCGCCTGTCGCCGAAAGCTACGTCAACCTGATCCCGACGCCCCAGGGCGGGACGCACGTCAACGGTTTGCGCTCGGGTGTGACCGAGGCAGTGCGCGAGTTTTGTGAATTCCGGAATCTCGTACCGCGTGGCCTGAAGCTCGCGCCCGAGGACGTGTGGCAGGGTGTTGCGTTCATCCTGTCCGTGCGGATGCCGAACCCGCAATTCGCCGGCCAGATCAAGGAGAAGCTCTCATCGCGTGAATCCGCGGCATTCGTCTCCGGGGTCGTGAAGGACGCCTTCGCGCTCTGGCTCAACCAGCACCCGGAGGCGGGTGAGAAGATCGCGCAGTTTGCGATCGGAAACGCGCAGGAGCGGACCAAGGCGGCGGCGCGCGTCACTCGCAAGCGCATCACGAGCGGGCCCGCGCTGCCCGGCAAGCTCGCCGACTGCACGCTGCAGGAGCCGGAGCGCTGCGAGCTCTTCCTCGTCGAGGGCGACTCGGCGGGAGGTTCGGCGAAACAAGCGCGCGATCGCTCCTTTCAGGCCGTCATGCCACTTCGGGGCAAAATCCTGAACACCTGGGAGGTCGAGGCTGCCGACGTGCTCGCCTCCCAGGAAGTGCATGACATCACCATTGCGCTCGGAGTGGACGCTGGTTCCGCGGACCTCACGGGTCTGCGCTACCACAAGGTCTGCATACTCGCCGACGCGGACTCTGACGGCGCGCACATCGCGACGCTCCTCTGCGCGTTGTTCCTGCGGCACTTCCGGCCGCTCGTCCTGGCGGGCCATGTCTTCGTCGCGATGCCGCCGCTGTTCCGGATAGACGTCGGCAAGAACGTCTACTACGCGCTCGGCGAACACGACAGGGCGGGCGTCCTCGACCGCATCCAGGCCGAGGGCATCCGCGGCAAGCCCGTGATCACGCGCTTCAAGGGACTCGGCGAGATGAGCCCGCTGCAGCTGCGCGAGACGACGATGGCGCCTGACACACGCCGCCTCGTCCAGCTCACCGTCGAGGCCAAGGACGGCGCAGACCAGGTCCTTGACATGCTGCTCGCGAAGAAGCGCGCTGCCGACCGTCGCGACTGGCTCGAGACCAAGGGCAACCTGGCGACCGTAGAATGAAGTCACAGTCGCTCGACTTCGAGGGTATCGAAAAGCAGCCGCTTCGCACCTTCACCGAGAAGGCCTACCTCGACTACTCGATGTACGTGATCCTGGACCGCGCGCTGCCGCAGCTCGCGGACGGGCTGAAGCCTGTGCAGCGCCGGATCATCTTCGCGATGAGCGAGCTGAGCCTGGCCGCCGGCGCCAAGCACAAGAAGTCGGCGCGCACGGTCGGCGACGTGATCGGCAAGTACCACCCGCACGGCGACTCCGCCTGCTACGAGGCGATGGTGCTGATGGCGCAGGATTTCTCGTGCCGCTATCCGATCGTGGACGGGCAGGGGAACTGGGGCTCGACAGACGACCCGAAGTCCTTCGCCGCCATGCGCTATACCGAGTCGCGCCTCAGGCCCTATGCGCATGTGCTCCTTTCCGAGCTCGGGCAGGGCACGGCCGACTGGCAGCCGAACTTCGACGGGACGCTCGAGGAGCCGAAGCTCCTGCCGGCGCGGCTGCCGAACGTGCTCCTGAACGGAACGCAGGGCATTGCGGTCGGCATGGCGACCGACATTCCGCCGCACAACCTGCGCGAAGTCACCGCGGCCTGCGTGCTGCTGCTGGACAACCCCGACGCCACGCCCGCCGAGCTCTGCAAGTACGTGCAGGGGCCGGATCTCCCGACGGGCGGGGAGATCGTGACGCCGAAGTCCGAGCTGCGCGCCATGTACAAGACCGGCAACGGCAGCTTCCGCGCCCGCGCCGTCTATGAAATCGAGGACGGCGAGATCGTCGTGACTGCGCTGCCGTACCAGGTGTCGGGCGCCAAGGTGCTCGAGCAGATCGACGCACAGTTTCGCGCGAAGAAGCTGCCGATGGTCGAGGACTACCGCGACGAAAGCGACCACGAGCACCCCACGCGGCTCGTGATCACGCCTCGTTCGAATCGCGTCGACATCGAGCAGCTGATGACGCATCTCTTCGCCACCACGGACCTCGAGCGCAGCTATCGCGTCAATATCAATGTCATCGCGATGGACGGCCGGCCGCGGGTCCTCGGCCTGAAGGAGCTCCTGGCCGAGTGGCTGAGCTACCGCAAGGAAACGGTCAAGAGACGCCTCCGGTATCGACTCGAGAAGGTCACGGCGCGGCTGCACATCCTCGACGGGCTCCTCATCGCCTTCCTGAACCTCGACGAGGTGATCCGCATCGTGCGGCGCGAGGACGAGCCGAAGCCGGTGCTGATGAAGCGCTTCAAGCTCACCGACCTGCAGGCGGAGGCCATCCTCGAAACGAAGCTCCGCCACCTCGCGAAGCTCGAGGAGATGAAGATCCGCGGTGAACAGAAAGAGCTTGCGGCTGAACAGGACCTGCTCGAGAAGACTCTCAAGAGTTCCGCGAAGCTCGGCAAGCTGATTCGCGACGAGCTCGAGGCGGACGCGAAAGAGTACGGCGACGCGCGGCGTACGAAAATCGTCGAGCGTGCCGCTGCACAGGCGATCGACGAGACCGAGCTCGTGACATCCGAGCCCGTCACCGTCGTGCTATCGACGCTCGGCTGGGTACGGCAGGCGCGCGGCCACGATGTCGACCCTGAGCAGCTCTCGTACAAGACCGGCGACGCCTTCCAGGCCGCCGCGAAGGGCCGCAGCACGCAGCAGGCCGTGTTCATCGACTCGACCGGTCGTGCCTATTCGCTGCCGGCGCACAGCCTGCCGTCGGCGCGCGGCCAGGGCGAGCCCTTGTCGGGAAGGCTCGATCCGCCGGAGGGTGCAACCTTTGCCGCCGTACTGATCGGCGAGCCCGCCGACCGCTGGCTGCTCGCCTGCGACGGGGGCCACGGCTTCATCGCGAAACTCGAGGCGCTCACCGGCAGGAATCGCGCCGGCAAAACCGTTTTCCGCTTGCCTGAGAACGCAAAGGTGCTGCCGGCAGCAGCGGTCCCCGCGGAAGAGGGCGCACTGGTCGCATCCGTCAACAACGACGGGCGAATGCTTGCTTTTCCGGTGTCCGACCTTCCCGAGATGGAGAAAGGCCGCGGCAATCTGATCTTCGGGATTCCCGGAAAGAAGGCCCGCGCGCGCGAGGAACTGATGGTCGGCGCCGTGGTGGTCGCGCCCAGTCAGTCGGTCATCGTGCACTCCGGCGAACGCAGGATGACCGTGACCTGGAAGGACCTCCAGCACTACCTCGGCTCGCGCGGCCAGCGCGGCGCCGTGCTGCCGCGCGGCTGGCGAAAGGTCGACCGCCTCGGCGTCGAGTAATGCTCGCCCGGCGGCGGCAGCGGGCCGGGTCGTGAGCGAGCGAATGTCCGTTCTTCTGAGCGAGCGATCGAACCCCGCCCGCTGCCGCCGCCGGCTCGGCATGATTTGCCGGTCAGCCGAGGACGACTTCCTCGGGCGCGTTGACGAAATAGCCCTGGATGAACTCGACCCCGAGCTGCCAGAGCACCGCCATCGTGTTGGCATCCTGAACGCGTTCGCCGATGGTGACCGCCTTGCACTTGCGCGCGAGCTCCACCGTCTCCTTCACGCGCGCCTGCTTGTTCTGGTCGGCCGACAGGCCCTGCATCAGGGCGCCGTGGATCTTCACGAAATCGGGCTTCAGGTGATTCAGGAGCCGCTCGGTGTCGCGGCCCAAGCCGAAGCCTTCGAGCGCGAACCTGAATCCGCGCTCGCTCAGGATCTTGTGCAGCGACATGGCTTCCTTGATGTGCTGCGCTGCAATTTCCTCGCGCACCTGGAATACGATGCGCGCCGGCTCGATCTTCGTCGCCTTCAGCTGGTTCGCGAGCCAGCCCGGCAGCGAGGGATCGGCGAGCGTGTCCTGAGACAGGCGGACGAAGAGCGCGCCGGGCTTGCGCGCGGCACAGAACGACATGGCGGCGCCGATCACCCAGCGATCGACGTTTTTCATGAGGTCATTGCGCTCGGCGGCGGGCATGAAGACCGACGGCAGCACTTCCTGGCCCTGCTCGTCGAGCATGCGCACGAGCACGTCGAACATGCCGAGGTCCTCGCCCACGAGGCTCGCGATCGGCTGCTGCACCAGGCGGAAGCGGTTCTCCATCAGCGCGGCTTTGATCTGTTTCACCCAGAGGCGGTCCTGGTCCTGGAGCCTCAGCATCGCGCCCGTGTGCTCGAGGAGCTGCACGCGGTTGCCGCCCATCTCGCGGCCCTGCCGATGGGCCATATACGCATCGTTCGCGGGACCCTCCGGCGTCCGCACTTCCGCCGGCACCGGCCCGAGTCCGACCGTGCAGGTCGTCGAAAGGGACTTGGCGCCCGCCTGGAATACTTCAGTCGCGACCTTGTGCACCACGTGCTCGGACCAGGCCTCGACGTCCTGCGTGTTGCCGCGCTCGACGAGCAACATGAAGCCCTGGCCGCCGAATCGACCCGAAAGATCGCCCGGCTGCATCTGTTCGCGCAGCAGTCGCGCGAAGTCGGAGAGGAAATCCTCGCCAGCCAGCACGCCGAGCTCTTCGTGCAGGGCCTCGTACTTGTCCGGCTCGATGTAGACGAGGCAGCGCACGCCGCCCTTGGCGGGCTCCGCAAGCCGCGCGCGCAGCTTCTCGACGAAGTAGCGTCGGTGCAGGAAGCCAGTCGCGGGGTCGCTCTGCATCGCGTCCTCGAGCTTGCGCTCGTATTCGCCGGCGTCCGCGACCTTCGCCGGCACGCAAACCTGCACGCAGGGCTCGCCGTCGAACTCGGCGCGCACGAGCTGGAATTCGAGCGAAGGGTGATGACCGCTGACGACGAGTGCGGACGCATGCAGCGTGTGGCCTGACCACTTGCCCTGCATGCATGCGACGAGCGCGCCCTTGATCGCGGCGTGGTCGTCGGGATCGAAAGCGTCCATCAGGGGCGTGCCGACGGCCTCCTCGGGATTCGAGTAGCCGAAGAGCGTGAGCCAGGCCGGATTCGCGTCGACGATGATGCCTTCCTGCACCTCCGCGATCGCGTCAGTCGAGCCCTCGACGATGTGCTGAAGCTGTTTCTTGGCTTCGCGGGCGGAAGCGAGCGTCGAGGAGAGCGCGCGGTCGAGCCGGTAGGTGCGAAGCTCCCTGCCGACCACGAGTTGAAGCCGCGGCACGTTGGTCAGCGTGACCGCGTCCTGGGCGCCGAGCGCGAGGGCCTCTGCGATCACGGTTTCGTCGAGCTTCTCGCGCACAATGAGCACGGGCACGTCGGGCGCGAAGCGTGCGCGGAAATCCATCGCGCTCACCAAATCGACGATGCCCTCGTCGGCGAAGAGCATCAGCATCTCGGCCGACGCCTGCGTCAGCGCGTCGCCGAGGTCGCGCGCGTCCGGAAGCCAGGTCAGGTGGACCGGATGGCCCGCGTTCCTGAGCGCCTTGTTGATCGCTTCGACATTGTCCTGACTGCGCGTCAGGGCAATCATCGGCACGGCGTCGGGTGACTTCAATTCCGGCTCCGGGGGCGTCCTGCCTCGGTGGGTGGCGGCCGGATAGTAACACCCTGAAATCCCGCAATTTCGCGACTCGCGTCAAGCTCCCGGGCGGGGTGGCCGGTGGAACGGGCAGCGGCTATGATACGCGCCCTCTTGCAAGCACCCGCCCGTCCGATCCGGGCTATTTCGGCGAGTTCCGATGTCCAGCATCAATACCAACGAATTCCGGTCCGGGCTCAAGATCCTGCTCGACAACGACCCGTTCACGATCGTCGAGAACGAGTTCGTGAAGCCTGGCAAGGGACAGGCGTTCAATCGCGTGCGCATCAGGAACCTTCGCACCGGCCGCGTCATCGAGCGCACGTTCAAGTCCGGCGATTCCGTCGAGGCGGCGGACGTCGTCGACGTCGACATGCAGTACCTGTATGGCGACGGACAGTTCTGGCACTTCATGCAGCCCGAGTCCTTCGAGCAGTTCAGCGCCGGCGAGACCGCGGTTGGGGACGCCGCACAATGGCTCAAGGAGGGCACGGTCTGCATCGTCACGCTCTGGAACGGCCAGCCGCTCACGATCACGCCGCCGCCGCATGTCGAGCTCAAGATCGTCGAGACCGACCCCGGGATGCGGGGCGACACGGTGACCGGCGGAACCAAGGTCGCGAAGCTCGAGACCGGCGCGGTTGTCAAGGTCCCGCTCTTCATCAACCAGGGCGAGATCATCAAGGTCGATACGCGCAGCGCCGCCTACATCGCGCGCGCGAAGTAACGGGTAACGGTGCCGGGTCGCACTTTCGTCATCTGCGCGCGGTCGCAAGTCACGAACTAGCGATTCGGCACTGCCGGTCGCAGATGACGAAAGTGCGACCCGGCACCATCAGAACCCGTCTATGCCGGCGAGCCGCCAGTCGCAGGCAGCGACGATTTTTTCCGCGAGGGATTCGAGCAGTCTTGCATCGGCTGCCGTGAAGCGGTCGAGGCGGGCGCTGTCGAGGTCGAGCACGCCGATCAGCCGGTCGCCGGATACCAGCGGCACGACGACCTCGGAACTGGATGCCGCGTCGCAGGTGATGTGGCCGGGGAAGCGATGCACGTCGGGCACGATGACGGTGGCACGTCGCTCGGCTGCGGTGCCGCAGACGCCCGAGCCGACCGCAATGCGGACGCAGGCGACACGCCCCTGGAAGGGCCCGACCACGAGCTCGCCGCCGCGCATGAAATAGAAACCGGCCCAGTTGAGGTCGGGAAGCAGCTGGAAAATGAGCGCCGCGGCGTTCGCCGCGTTGGCCCAGGGATCCCGCTCCCCGTCGAAAGCGCCTGCGGCCAGCTGCAACAAGTCTCCTGAATCGTCGATCGCGGTCTGCATCGGTTTTCCTCAGGCCCGGCCCGCCGGAAATGCCATCGCTGCCTCGAGCGACGGCAGCCGGTGAGCCGCCATCACGAGCCGGTCGAAGCCAAGCGCAACGCCCGCGCAATCCGGCAGGCCGTGGGCGAGCGCCGCGAGCAGGCGTTCGTCGAGCGGATTCTCCGCTTGTCCGCGCCTGCGCCGCGTTTCGAGATCCTGCGCGAATCGGCCGCGCTGTTCCACCGGATCGCCCAGTTCGCGGAAGCCGTTCGCGAGCTCGAGGCCGTCCACGTAGAGTTCGAAGCGTTCCGCGACCTGCGAGCCGTCCGGTTCGCTCCTGAGCCGCGCCAGGGCCGCCTGCGACGGCGGATAGTCGTGCACGAAAACCGGCGCCTCCCTGCCGAGCGAGGGTCCGACGACCGAGCCCATGAGAAGGTCGAGCCAATCGTCGCGAGCCCATCCGCCCGCATTCGCGGGCTCGATGCCGCGCGCCGCAAGTGCCGCGCGGATCTCCTTCTCTCCGGCGACGCGACAGTCGATGCCGCAGCAATCCCGGATCGCGCCACGATAAGTGACGAAGCGGGCCGGCGGAAAGTCCCGAATCTCGGCGCAGGCGACCCGCAATAGCCGGTCGACGTCATGCTCCATCTCGGCGGCCCCGAAGTCCAGCCGGTACCATTCGACCATCGTGAACTCGGGATTGTGCAGGCGCCCCGACTCGCCATCCCTGAAGACCGGGCACACCTGGTAGCAATCGCCGAAGCCGGCTGCGAGCAGCCGCTTCATCGGGTATTCCGGCGATGTCTGCAGGAAGAGTCGCGTGCTCCGCGCCGGGATCGCGGCGATCGACTCGATCTGCGGATCACTGACGGCCGCGGCCGACAGCAGCGGCGTCTGCACTTCCAGCACCTCCTGAGCGGCGAAGTACGCGCGGATTCTCGCGAGCATCGCGGCCCGCGCCCGCAGCAGATCGAGGCTCGCCGCCGGCCGCCAGTCCGATGCGCTCATCGATGCATCGCGAGCCGCTCTCCGACGCGCACCGCGCGACCGGGCGCGAGCCCGTCCACCAGGGCCGGACCGCGCGCCGAGAAGAGTGCGACGACCGTCGAGCCCATGTTGAACCAGCCAAGCTCGGCGCCTCGGTCGAGCGCGATGATCGGGTCGCGCGTGGGCAGGTCGCGCATCTTGCGCCGGCCCTCGGCATCGATCCTGCCCGTCCAGGCGAGGCTCATGCTGCCTACGAAGAGGGCCCCCACGAAGACGACCGCCATCGGGCCCGACGGCGTGTCGAACACGCAGGCGATCCGCTCATTGCGCGCAAAGAGGCCCGGGACGCTCGCGGTGGTGGCCGCATTGACGCTGAACAGGTCGCCGGGAATGAATCGCGCGACGCGCAGCGTGCCCGTGAGCGGCATGTGGACGCGATGGTAATTGTGCGGAGCGAGGTAGATGGTCGCGAATGAGCCGTTCGCAAACTCCGACGCAAGCGCGGCGTCGCCGCCGAAAAGTGCCGCGGCCGAGTATTCGATTCCCTTGGCCTGGAGCAGGGTGTCGCCGGCGATCGGCCCAGCCTCGCTCAGCGTGCCGTCGGCGGGACAGAGCGCCGCGCGCGGGTCGGCATCGAGGCTGCGTGCCCCTGCACGCAGCCGGCGAGTGAAGAAATCATTGAAGCTCACGTAGTCGCCCGGCTCGGGCCGCGCGGCTTCCGCGAGGTCGACGCGATAGCGATTCAGGAACATGCGGATCAGCGCGGAGCGCACGAAGCCGATCCGGCTTTCCGCAATCGAACCGACCACCCGCGACAGGACCTGCTGCGGCAGCAGGTACTGGAGTCCGATGAATGCGCGCTCGCCAAGTGTGCTGCCGTTCACCCGAACTCCCTGCGTCAGCGCGCCGCGACCATGCGGCGGAAATCGCCCGCGATCGTCGTCGCTTCGTGCGGGGTGCCGAAGAGCGCTGCCACTCGGGCTTCGGGATTGACGAGGAAGATCGCGGCCGTGTGATCGACCGAATAGCTGCCGTCCTCGGCCGCGGGACCGATAATGACTGCGACGCCGAGCGCTTCCGTGAGGCCTGAAATTTCAGCCGGTTCGCCGGTCGCACCCGTGAACGTCGGGTCGAAGTGGGCGACATAGCGCGCGAGTGCCTCGGGGGTGTCGCGGCCCGGGTCCACGCTCACGAACGCGACCTCGGGTCGCTCGCCCGCAGGCAGGTCGGCAAGCATCTGGCGCGCGCCTGCGAGCGTTGCGAGCGTCGTCGGGCAGATGTCCGGGCAATTCACGAAGCCGAAGAAGAGAAAAGTCCAGTGACCACGCAGCCTCTCGCGATCGAAACTGCGTCCCGCCTGGTCGACGAGCGAGAACTCGGGCAGCGCCCGCGATTCCTGGAAGAGTGTTCCCCGCTCGAGGACCACCGGCGCGCTCGCATCGCGCGCCAAGAAACGCCCCGCGACGACGCCGGCCACGATGCCCGCGAGAACGACGACGGCGACGAGCGCGTATTTCATCATCGCGAATTATCCCACGGCCGCTCCGCGCAGTCGCGGACGGTTAGACTGGCGCTCATGGGATCAAGGGTCCGCGACGCCGGCCTGTCGTTCGAAAATGTCGGCGAGCTGCTCGATTGGGCGACCGCGCGGCTCCGAAAGTCGCGGCTCCACTATGGCCACGGAACCGACAACCCGCGGGACGACGCGGCGGCGCTCGTCTTCCACTCGCTCGGCCTTGCGCACGAATCGGCGCCCGCCAGCTATCGCCTTCCTGTTCCGGCTCGCGCGGCCGCGCGCGCTCGCGCGCTCGTCGAACGCCGGATGAGGGAGCGCGTGCCCTCGGCCTACCTCACCGGCGTCAGCTGGTTCGCCGGCCACGAAATCCGCGTGACGCCGGACGTCCTCGTTCCGCGGTCGCCGATTGCGGAGCTCTGCCTCGCAGGATTTTCGCCCTGGGTCGATCCTGCCCGCGTGCGCCGCGTGCTCGACATCGGCACGGGTTCCGGCTGCATTGCGATCGCAGCGGCGCATGCCTTGCCCCGGGCCCGCGTGGACGCAACCGACATTTCGCCGCGGGCGATCGCCGTCGCCCGGGACAACGTCAGGCGGCATCGGCTTCGCGGCCGCGTGCAGGTCCGGCGCGCCGATGTCTATGAAGGACTCGAAGGCCGGCGCTACGATATCGTCGTGAGCAATCCGCCCTACGTGTCCGCGGCCGAAATGCGCCGGCTGCCGCGCGAGCACCGCGCCGAGCCCGCGAGAGGACTGCGGGCCGCGAGGGGAGGGCTCGCAGTCGTCGAACGGATACTCGCGGGCGCGGCGAGCCACCTCACGCAGGAAGGCATCCTCGTCGTCGAGGTCGGCAATTCCGCGGATCGCGTGCGCCGCCGCTGGCGCGACCTGCCGTTCACCTGGCTGGAATTCGAGCAGGGGCATTCCGAAGTATTCCTGCTGCGCGCTGCCGGGATGCAGGCCTGAGCCGATGTCCGGCAATACGATCGGCCGCTCGTTCTGCGTCACGACCTTCGGCGAAAGCCACGGGCCCGCCATCGGCGCGGTCATCGACGGCTGCCCGCCCGGCCTCGAGCTCGCCGAGTCCGACATCCAGGCAGACCTCGAGCCGCGCCGCACCGGAACGTCGAAGCACACGAGCCAGCGGCAGGAGCCCGATCGCGTCCGCATCCTTTCGGGCGTATTCGAAGGCCGCACGACCGGAACTTCGATCGGGCTCGTCGTCGACAACGTCGACGCGCGCTCGCGCGACTACGACAAGATCAAGGACCGCTTCCGTCCCGGCCACGCCGATTACGCGTATCAGCAGAAGTACGGGATGCGGGACCATCGCGGCGGCGGTCGGGCTTCGGCGCGCATCACGGTCGCGACGGTCGCGGCCGGCGCGATCGCGCGCAAGTACTTGCGCGGGAAGCTCGGCCTCGAGGTTGCCGGTCATGTCTCGCAGATCGGTCCGCATCGCCTCGAATGCGTCGACGAGGCGTCGGCCCGCGGTAATCCATTTTTCTGTGCGGAACCGGGCAAGCTGCCTCTCCTCGAGGACTACCTGCGGCAGCTGCGTCGCGACGGGGACTCCGCCGGCGCCCGCGTGACGGTGCGCGCGAGCGGCGTGCCGCCGGGGCTCGGCGAACCGATGTTCGACCGTCTCGATGCCGACATCGCCTTCGCGATGATGGGCATCAATGCGGCGAAGGCCGTCGAGATCGGGGACGGTGTCCTGGTCGCAGGGCAGCGCGGATCGGAGCACCGCGACGAACTGCGGCCCGACGGCTTCGCGACGAACCATTCCGGCGGGACTCTCGGCGGGATCAGCTCGGGCCAGGACCTGGTCGTTCACGTCTCCTTCAAGCCGACCTCGAGCATCCAGGTTCCCGGCCAGACGATTGATGTGGAGGGCCGCCCGGTGGAAATCGTGACGACGGGACGGCACGACCCCTGCGTCGGGCTCAGGGCGGTTCCGATCGTCGAAGCGATGCTCCTGATCGTGCTGATGGACCACGTTCTCCGGCACCGGGCCCAGTGCGCGGATGCGCAGTCGACGACCCCTGTCATCACGCGCTGAATGCCAGCGAATCAACGCATTGCAGGACACTCCGAAGGGGGCGCCGCGTGCCCGTCATTGCGTGACGCGAAGCAAGATTTTGGTAAATACGGCGTGTAAGCTATAGTCCCAAAGGATCAGGGACTTGTGATCGGTTTCACACCCATTTCGCAAGCTCGCGGCCCAGGTTTTGCCTGCCGCGGCCTTGGGGAGTCACGATGAGCGGTAAATTGCGCGTTCTCATTTCGGCGATCTTGCTGACGCCGGCGGCAGCCTTGGGCCTCGGTCTCGGCGAGATTCGCCTGGGTTCGGCGCTCAACGAGCCGCTCTCGGCCGAAATCGATCTCGTCGCGGCGACCGCCGAAGAGCTCGCAGCCCTCGACGCGCATCTCGCCTCGCCGGAAGTGTTCGCGCGCTATGGCCTCGATCGCCCCGCATTCCTCAGTTCGCTCGAGTTCAGCGTCGGCCGCGGACGGGATGGACGCAGCGTCCTCCTCGTGCGTTCGCGCGACGCCATCAGCGAGCCCTTCGTTTCATTCCTCATCGACGTGAACTGGCCGCGCGGCCGGCTCTTGCGCGAATACACGGTGCTGCTCGACCCGCCCGCGTTGCTTGCGGCCGAAGACAGCCCGGCCGCTGCGCCGCTCGCGGCGCCGACCACCGCGCCGTCGGCCATGCCGGGCCCGCCGCCCGCGCCCCCCATGCCGGCTGCGGCGCCTGAACCGCAGGCGACGCTTCCAGCGTCCGGAGATTCGACTTACGAAGTCGAGCGCGGCGACACGCTCTACGGTATCGCCGGTTCGATTTCGGGCGGCGACCGCCAGGCGATCCAGCGGACGATGATCGCGCTTTTCCGCGCCAATCCCGAAGCCTTCAACGGCAACATCAACCTGCTGCACGCAGGAGCCATCCTGCGCGTGCCATCCGCTGACGACGTCGCGAGCGTCTCGTCCGCGGAAGCGTCGAGCGAGGTCAGCCAGCAGAACGCCGCATGGCGCGCGGCGGGCGGGGGAGAGGAGGCCGGCCGGCTGAAACTCGTGACCCCGCCCGAGGGCGAGACGGAGGCCGCAGCGGCACCGGAGGCGAGCGGCCGCGTCGAGTCGCAAATCGATTCGCTGGCTGCGGATATCGCCGAGCAGAAGAGACTCCTCGAGTTGCGCAACCAGGAGCTCGCAGACCTCCAGAAGAAGCTCGCCGAGTCCCGGGCCAAGGAGTCGGAGGCTGCGCAGCCGCCGGCGGTGCCCGAAGCACCGGTCGAGCCGAGCGGCGAGACGGCCGTGGCCCCGGAGGACGATATCTCGAAGCCCGTGGCGCCCTTGCCTGCCGAGGCAAAGCCAAAGCCCGCCAAGGCCAAGCCGGCGCCCGAGGCTGATTCCGGCACGTCGATCTTCGACACGCTGACCGACAACTGGACGATCCTGATCGGAGCGGCAGTGCTGCTGCTGCTCGGCATGCTCGGCTTTAATTTCGTCCGCCGCAGGCGGGACGAGGACGTGGACGGCGCGCTCAAGGGATTCGACGTGCCGCAATCCGCGCCGATACCGACGGAAACGATGCGCCTGCGGGCCATCGCGACGGGTGACAAGACCGCCGAGATGGTCAGGCCGCCAGTCTTCGAGGACGACGACGACGAAGACCAGGACATCGTCGTCGAGGAGCGCCCCGTCGCTCGACCGAAGACTGAAGTGACGCGTCCGGGCGCAGGTCACGAAGAGACGATCAGCACTGAAGCGGCCCTCGACCTCGACCAGGCCGATCCGCTTGCCGAGGCTGATTTCCACATGGCCTACGGTCTCTACGACCAGGCCGTCGACCTGGTTCGAATGGCCCTGCAGAAGTCGCCGGAGCGCCACGACCTCAAGCTCAAGCTCGCGGAAATCCATTTCGTCGCGGGTGACACCAACCAGTTCCTCACAGTCGCCCGTGACCTCCGCAGGTCGCTCGGGTCCGGCGGCGACTGGGACCGCATCGTCATCATGGGCCGCCAACTCGCGCCGGACGAGCCGATGTTCAAGGGCGCGGTGCAGGGCTCGGGCGTCGATCTCTCGCTCGAGGGCGGCGACAATCTGGTCGACCTCGACCTGCTCTCGGCTCCGGAAGGCGACGAGGGACTCGATCTCGATCTCGGCAAGGTGGCGGCGGCTACGCCCGACACCGACGCGACGGGAGAGAACACGGCGCTCGAATTCGACCTCGGCGAAGGCACCTCGCCATTCACCACGACCCAGGAGATCAAGGGCCGCGAATCGGCGGGTACCGTCGAAATGCCGACGCTCGAATTGCCGTCGACTGAAACGCCGACGGTCGAGACACCCGCGCTCAAGGCAGGCAGCCAGGCCGCGCGGGACCGGATGGCGCCGGCAACGTCGGATTCGACGGCCGAGATGGCCATCGATGACCTCGGGCTCGACCTCGGCAACCTCGACAACCTGCCGGACATCGATGATGCGACCGCGATTGCGACCGGCACCCACGAAGAGGTCACGCAGATCGCGCAGGAGTACGTGGCGACCGAGGTGCTGACGTCCGACTCCGCGGACGACGACGATGGCACGGCCCTGATGCCGACCGGCAGCGGCGCAACAGCGATCCTCCCGAAGGTGGACTTCGGCGAGATCGATCTCGACGTCGGCGCCGCGGCGGATGGCTCCGACAGTTCGCCGACCTCGCGCGACACGCTCAAGACCGAGAAGATGCCGCAGCTTTCGCAGCTCGAGCCCGTGACGATGAGCGAAGTCGGCACCAAGCTCGATCTCGCGCGAGCCTATATGGACATGGGCGACCCTGACGGCGCCCGCAACATCCTGCAGGAAGTGCTTGCCGAGGGCAGCGCGTCCCAGAAGCAGGAGGCGCGCCGGCTGATCGATTCCCTGCCGGGAGCGTGAGCGGCCCGACGCGACGCCTGGCCGTCGGTATCGAATACGACGGCACGGCTTACGCCGGCTGGCAGCATCAGCCCGGCCGGGAGACGATCCAGGACTGCGTCCAGAAGGCCCTTTCCGCAGTCGCGGATCATGCGGTGACGGTTGCCGCCGCCGGCCGAACCGACGCCGGCGTCCATGCCTGTGCCCAGGTCGCCCATTTCGATACGCGCGCGGACCGGCCAGTCCGTGGCTGGGTGCTGGGAGCCAACAGCCATCTGCCGCCGGACGTCGCGATCAACTGGGCGATGGAAGTGGAACCGTCGTTCCACGCCCGCCATACGGCGCAGGGACGCAGCTATCGCTACTGCATGCTGCGACGGGCTACCCGCCCCGCGATCCTGCGCGACCGCGTCTGCTGGACGCGTGCCACGCTCGACCCCGAAGCCATGCACGAGGCGGCACAGTCGCTCGTCGGCGAGCATGATTTCAGCGCGTTTCGCGCGGTCGAGTGCCAGTCGACCACGGCCATGCGCCACGTCGCCTCGATCTCGGTGCGAGGCGAGGGGCCGCTGGTGGTCATGGAGATCAGCGCGAACTCGTACCTGCAACACATGGTGCGGAACATCGCCGGCACGCTCATGCAGGTGGGTGCGGGCGAGCGACCACCCGCCTGGATCGCCGAGGTCCTGGCCGCCCGCGACCGCACGCGCGCGGGGATCACCGCGCCCGCCTGCGGGCTCTACCTGTGGCGAGTCCGCTATCCGCCGTCGCTCCAGATTCCCGAGCCCGTCACGAGCCGCCCCTGGGCTATGATCGCCGGGCAGACAGGGGCGGAGAACCTCTGACATGACCTGGTTCGAGAAGATCATTCCGTCGCGGATCAAGACGGAGCGCCGTACGCGCTCCGTGCCCGAAGGGCTGTGGATGAAATGCCCGGCCTGCGATTCGGTGCTGTACCGCCCCGAAGTAGAGAGGAATCTACAGGTCTGCCCGAAATGCGCCCATCACATGCGCATCGGCGCGCGCGAGCGCCTCACGCAGTTCCTCGACCCGGACAGCGCGGTCGAAATCGGCGCCGACGTCGCGCCGGAAGACCCGCTGCGGTTCCGCGACTCCAAGCGCTACCGTGACCGGCTCGCGGCGGCGCAGAAAGCCGTCGGCGAGCGCGACGCCATCGTCGTGATGAGCGGGACAATCGAGGGTATCGAGGTCGTCGCAGGCGCTTTCGAGTTCTCCTTCATGGGCGGCTCCATGGGCTCGGTCGTCGGCGAGCGCTTTGTGCGTGGCGTCGAGCATGCGATCGCGCGGCGAGCGCCGCTCGTCTGCTTCTCCGCGAGCGGCGGCGCGCGCATGCAGGAGGGCCTGCTCTCGCTGCTGCAAATGGCGAAAACGAGCTCGGCGCTCGCGGCACTCGCGGCCGAGCGGCTGCCTTTCATCTCGGTCCAGACCGACCCGACGACCGGCGGCGTGTCGGCGAGCCTCGCGATGCTCGGCGACGTGAACATCGCCGAGCCGAAGGCCCTCATCGGGTTCGCGGGCCCTCGAGTGATCCAGCAGACCGTGCGTGAGACGCTGCCGGAAGGGTTCCAGCGCAGCGAATTCCTGCTCGATCACGGCGCCATCGACATGATTCTCGATCGTCGCGACTTGCGCGAACGCATCGCCTCCCTTCTCAGGATCCTGCTGCGCCGGCCCGCGGCTTCGGGCTGAAGCGGAACCTCTGATCTACTTCGGCATGCGCTTCGCGACGGTTGCGGCCTGGCTCGACTGGCAACAGACCGCACATCCTGTCGAAGTGGATCCGGGACTAGACCGCGTCGGCGCGGTCTGGCGCAACCTCCGGGTTCCGTTTTCGGCGACCGTCCTGACGGTCGGGGGCACGAACGGCAAGGGCTCGGTCGCCGCCTACCTCGACTCGATCCTGACGGCGGCGAGCTACCAGACGGGCCTCTTCACCTCGCCGCACCTGCAGCGCTACAACGAACGCATCCGCCTGCACGGGCGCGAAGCGGTCGATGGCGAGCTGCTTGCGGCATTTGCCGAAATCGACGCCGCCCGCGACGGGACCTCGCTGACCTTTTTCGAGTGGAACGCGCTCGCGGCATTCGTGATCTTCGCGCGCGCGCACGTGGACGTGGCCGTGCTGGAGGTCGGCATGGGTGGGCGCCTCGATGCGGTGAACCTGCTCGACGCCGACACCTCGGCCGTGGTCTCCGTCGGGCTCGATCATCGCGAATGGCTCGGCGACACCGTGGAATCGATCGGCGCCGAGAAGGCCGGCATCTTCCGCGCCGACCGCCCCGCGATCTTCGGCGGGCGGCGGGTGCCGAAGAGCGTGATCGCGGGCGCGGAGGCCTCCGGCGCGCGCCTCAAGCGCATCGGCACGGATTTCGACTTCGTCGAACGCGCCGACGGCTGGGACTATGTCGGTTTCGGCTCGCGGCGCCGGGAACTTCCCCTGCCGGCCATCGGGGGCGCGAGCCAGCTCGGCAACGCGGCCGTCGCGCTTGCCATGCTCGAGGCGACGGAGCCACGGCTCCTCGTGCCCGACGAGGCGGTCAGGGCGGGCCTCACCGCCGCACGCCTGCCGGGCCGTTTCCAGGTCATCGATGGAGATCCCGAGTGGATCCTCGATGTCGCGCACAATGCCGAAGCCGCGCAGTCGCTCGCGGCAAGCCTCGCGGCGCGGCCCTGCCGCGCCGGTACGATCGCCGTGTGCGGAATCCTGGGTGACAAGGATGTCGAGGCGATCGTGGCCGCGCTTTCGCCGCAGGTCAGGCGCTGGATCGCCGTGGGACTCGAGGGTCCGCGGGCGCTCGCGCCTGCACGGCTCGCGAGCCGCATCGCCCTGGCCGGCGCGTCGTCGGTGCTCGCCGTCGAAAGCGTCGCGGCCGGAATGGCACAGGCGCGCCGCGAATGCAGGCCCGGGGACAGGGTGATTGTGTTCGGTTCCTTCCTGACCGTCGGGCCCGCGATCTCCTGGCTCGACGCGAACTCGTGATCGCGACTTAGACGCTACAATCGTGCGCAATGGAAGTGCGCGTGCGCGAACGCCTGATCGGTGCGCTGGTGCTTGTCGCCATCGTGGTGTTTCTGGTGCCCGCGATATTGAAGGGCAGGGACCCGGCACCTTTCGAGCCGCCCTCGCAACCTACGCGGCGCGTCGAAGTCGCGATCGGCGACGCCGAGCCACAGGCCGAAGAGCAGATACTCGTCCCCGAGCCCAAGCCGGCCCCGCCGCCGCCGTCAGCCGATGCGCCGCCTCCGAAACCCGCCTCGAGCAGGGGCGAACCAATCGAGCGGCAGCCGGATGCCAAGGCCGCCGATTCCAAGGTCCGCGATGCTCCCGCAAGAACCGCCGCCGTCAAGGAGCCGCCGGCTACCGCAAAGTCGCTGCCGGCCGTTGTCGAGACGCAGGCGCCGGCCTGGGCGGTACAACTCGGCGCGTTCTCGAATCGCGATAAAGCAGAGCGGCTGGTCGCGGAGCTGCGCAAGCGGCGGTATTCGGCATTCGTGCTCGAGTACCGTGCGACCGGACAGGTGCTTTACCGCGTTCGCGTCGGGCCGGAACAGGATCGTGCGCGTGCGGAGGAGATTGCCGCGAGGCTTGCGAAGGACGGGTTTCAGCCCGTCGTCGCGCGACACCCGTGATCGGCTAGAATGCCGCACCTCGCGGGAGACCACTGACCTATGGACGGCGCGGACCACCTGTTCGCCATCATCCTGCTCGTCTCGGGCGCGGTCGGCTATTTCCGCGGATTCATCCGCGAGTCCGTCTCGCTCCTCGCGTGGCTGGTCGGCCTCTGGATTGCCTGGCATTTCGCATATGTCGTGTATCCCTGGCTTGGGGGCGCCCTCTCCGAGCCCGGCGTGCGCGAATGGACCGGACGCGCGATCGTGCTCATCCTCGTGCTCCTCCTGGGTTCGCTCGTCGGCAGCGTCGTCTCGCATTTCGCGCGGCGCGCCGTCGGACTCGCGGCGCTTGACCGGCTGCTCGGTGCGCTGTTCGGCCTGATGCGCGGGGTGGTGATCATCGGACTCCTCGTCCTCGCAGGCCGGGCAGTCAATCTCGACCTCGAACCGTGGTGGGAGCGGACGCATTCGATGCCTGCCGCCGAGGCGGTGGCCAACTGGCTCGAACGCTACGCGGCGCCGGCCGCGATGGACCTCTACGACCAGGCCAAAGAGAAGCCGGAGACCTAGACCATGTGCGGCCTCGTCGGCATCGTCGGAACTTCCGCGGTCAACCAGCGCATCTACGACGCGCTGACGGTGCTCCAGCACCGCGGGCAGGATGCCGCCGGGATCATGACGATGGACGAGCACGCGCTCTTCGTGCGCAAGGACACGGGCCTGGTGCGGGACGTCTTCCGCGAGGAAGACATGCGCCAGTTGACGGGCAACGCCGGCATCGGGCACGTGCGGTATCCGACAGCCGGCTGCGACGGCGCCGACGAAGCCCAGCCTTTCTACGTCAACGCGCCATTCGGGATCGGCCTCGGTCACAACGGCAACCTGACGAACGCCGAGGAACTGTCGCGCACCATGGTCGACGAGGACCGTCGCCACCTGAACACGCGATCCGATTCCGAGGTCCTGCTGAACGTCTTCGCGAGCGAGCTGCAGCGCTCGACCTCGTCCAAGCCGGCGGCGGCCGAGGTGTTCCGCGCCATCGAGGGCGTGTTCCGCCGCTGCCGGGGCGGCTATGCGGTCGTCATGCTGATCGTCGGGCACGGCATCGCCGGCTTCCGCGATCCGCACGGCATCCGCCCGCTCGTGCTCGGCAAGCGCAAGACGGCGCGGGGAATCGAGTGGATGCTCGCGTCCGAAAGCGTCGCCCTCGACATGGCGGGCTTCGCGCTCGAGCGCGACGTCGGGCCGGGCGAGGCGATTTACATCGACATGCACGGCCGCATGCATGCCCAGCAATGTGTGCCGAAGGGACGCCACACGCCCTGTATCTTCGAGTATGTCTATTTCGCGCGCCCCGATTCGATCATCGACAACATCTCGGTGCACAAGGCGCGCATGCGCATGGGCGAGAAGCTGGCCGACAAGATCGCGCGGCTGCGCCCGGACCACGACATCGACGTCGTGATCCCGATACCCGACACGAGCCGGACGAGCGCGCTGCAGCTCGCGCTCGCGCTCGGGGTGAAGTACCGCGAGGGTTTCGTCAAGAACCGCTACATCGGGCGCACCTTCATCATGCCGGGGCACGAGATGCGCCAGAGGTCGGTGCGCGGCAAGCTGAACGCGATCGACCTCGAGTTCCGCGGACGTACGGTCATGCTCGTGGACGACTCCATCGTGCGCGGAACGACTGCGGCACAGATCATCGAGCTCGCCCGCGAGGCGGGTGCGCGCAAGGTCTATTTCGCATCGGCCGCGCCGCCGGTACGCTTCCCGAACGTCTACGGAATCGACATGGCGGTCGCATCGGAGCTCGTGGCCAACGGCCGTAGTGAAGAGGACGTCGCGGCCTCGATCGGCGCCGACTGGCTGATCTACCAGGACCTCGATGATCTCGTGGCCGCGTGCCGGCACGACGATGCGCGCATCACGGCCTTCGACACCTCGTGCTTCTCGGGCGAATACGTGACCGGCGACGTGACCCGCGAATTCCTGGCGCGCATCGAGCACGAGCGCTCGGACGGCGTGCGGTCGCAGCGCCTCCTGGACCTGCCGGGCGGACGCACGGCTCGCGCCATCTAGGGTCATTGAAGGGGACGATCCGTTGAAGGGGACGTTCACCTTCAGCCGTCCGACAATCGCCAGACGCTGACAAGCGATAATCTGAAGGTGAACGTCCCCTTCAACGATAGTCCCCTTCAACGTGCCCTTCGACAAATCGCTGGCCGATCCGCGTCGCGAACTCCTGCTGGACCTGTTCCGCATGGCGATCGGCGCGGTCGACGGGCGCCGGCGCGTGCGCGCGGCGCTTGCGAGCGGGCGCTTCGACGGACCGGTCAGCGCCTTCGCCGTGGGGAAAGCCGCAGCCAGCATGATGCAGGGCGCGGTGGACGCCCTGGGCGACCGCTTGCAGCGCGGCCTCGCGGTCGCGCCGGAAGGCGCTTTTCCGGCCGAGCTCAGGGGCATTCCTGGAATGCAGTGCCTGGAGTCCGCCCATCCACGGCCGGATGAGCGCAGCCTCGCCGCCGGCCGCGCGCTGCTGGAGTTTGCGGCAGCGACGCCGGCTGGCAGCAGCGTGTTGCTGCTCGTCTCGGGTGGCGCATCGGCGCTCCTCGAGGTTCCGGCGCCCGGCGTCGGGCTCGCCGAGTTGCAAGGCATTTATGACCGCTCGCTCACGGAGCGCCTGGACATCGAGCGCCTCAACCGGGCCAGAATCGCCCAGTCGCTGGTGAAAGGAGGGCGACTCCCCGGTTTATTCCACGGCGCGCGGATCGACGCGCTCATGATCTCCGACGTGCCACGTGACGACCCGGCCGTCCTCGCATCGGGCTTGCTCAATGTGCAAGGACTCGAGCCGCGCCTCGTCGGTTCGATCGACGACGCGCTCGAGGCCGTTGCCCGCGCGGCGGCGGCACGCGGCCTGCGGCTCGCCCGTGGGGTGGAGCGACTTTCGGGCGACGCCGAAGCGGCGGCGCGGCGCATCTGCCACGAACTCGCGGTCGGCGAAGCTGACCTTTGCATCCATGGTGGGGAAACCGTCGTCAGGCTTCCCGATCGACCTGGACGCGGAGGGCGCTGCCAGCATTTCGCGGTCGCCGCGGCCCGCTGCATCGCAGGCCATCCGGACTTCCTGGTGCTCGCCGCGGGCACTGACGGACGGGACGGCGCGAGCGAGGATGCCGGGGCGATCGTCGATGGCGAGACTCTGCAACGTGCCGCCGATTGCGACATCGATCCCGCCGCCGCGCTCGCCGCGGCGCATACCGGTTCCCTGCTGGAGGCGACCGGCGATCTTCTCTACACCGGGCCGACGGGCACGAACGTCGGCGACATCGTGCTGGCATTGCGGTGGCAACCGGCGATTTCGCTCCCAATGTAGAATGCCTCCATGACCGTCCGGGTTCTGATCATCGACGACCAGGACGACTTCCGGCGATTACTGGCGCGTCACATCGTCACCGGTTTCGATTCACCCTCGGTCGCCGAGTACAACCCGGCCGAGCGCGGCCGGTTGCCGGCCGATTTTTCCGGCAGTGCCTATGACGCCGTGCTCCTCGGCGACTCCGTCGGTGGCGAATTCGGAATCGACTGGCTCCGCGACCTGAGCCGGCGCAATGGCTTTCCGCCGATCATCTATTTCCTGTCGAAGCGGTCGCCGGAACAGGACGAGTCGGCAATCCATGCCGGCGCGCAGGCCTGCCTGTCGCGCCGGAAGATCGACCACGACGCGCTAATCGCGGCGCTGCGCGCGACCCAGGCCCGGCGCGGCCAGTTCTCCCGGCCCGCAGTGCAGGCCGAGGAGTCGGCGCGCGCGACGCGATTCGGCGATGCCACGATTCGGGGTTTTCGCTACGTGAGCCAGCTGGCCGAAAGCCCGGTCTCGAGTGTCTACCTCGCGGAGAGCGTGCGGAACGGATCCAAGGTGGCCCTGAAGGTCCTGCACCAGCCGCCCGACGAAGGCTCGGGAGTGCGCAACTTCGACCGTTTCCTGCGCGAATACCAGATCGCCGCCGCCATCGAGCATCCGAACGTCGCCCGGGTCCACGATTTCGGCGTCGCCGACGACCATGCCTTCATCGCCATGGAATACTTTCCGCTCGGCGACCTGAGGGCGCGCATCAAGCAGGGCATTCACCCGCTGCGCGCGCTGACGTTTCTTCGCCAGATGGCAGAGGCGCTCAAGATCCTGCACGACGCGGGCGTGCTGCACCGCGACCTGAAGCCCGGCAACGTGATGCTGCGGGACGAGCTGTCGGTCGCGGTGATCGATTACGGCCTCTCGAAGCATATCGAGCTCGACGCGACGCTCACGAACAACGGCGAGATCTTCGGCACGCCGTATTACATGAGCCCGGAACAGGGTCACGGACGCGACACCGACGCGCGCAGCGACATCTACAGCATGGGAATCATCTTCTACGAGATGCTGATGCGACGGAAGCCGTACGTCGCCGGCACGCCGATGCAGGTGATCTACAAGCACGCACACTCGCCGCTGCCGGAGCTACGTGCTGAGCTCAAGCGCTTCGAGGGGCTTCTCTACAACTGCATCGCGAAGGATCCCAAGCGGCGCTACGCAAACGCGGACCAGTTGCTCGATGCCGCGAGCGAGCTGGAACGCGACGAACTCGAGCGCTAGATCGCGGGCGCGCGCTTGCCGGGCGCCGGGCGGGTTGGCTCGCTCGCTCCGCCGGAACTTTAGTCGCTCGCTCGCCACCCGCCCGGCGCCTGGCACGCACGCGCTCCCGAGCGGAGCGACCGTGCCCGGCACAAGGACCGCGCCAGGCTAGAAGTCACACCGGGCAGGGGATGAGTCGCGGGCCCGAGTCGTCCCAGCGGATGACGTTCGCGTCGTCGTGCCAGGCCCCGAGAACGATCCGCGTTCGGGCCGCTCCGTCCGACTCGAAACGGTGCACGCCCGGACGGTGCGTGTGGCCGTGGACCATGAGGCCGACGCCGGCTTCACGCATGAGCGTCTCGACCGCAGCCTGGTTGACATCGGTGATGTAGCCCGCAGCGTTTGCGAGGTGTTCACGGCTGCCGGCGCGAGCCTCCAGGGCGAGCCTGCGCCGGGCGTCGATCGGCAGGCGCGCGAAGCCTGCGCGGAGCGACTCGTCGCGAACGAGCGCGCGCAGCCGCTGGTAAGCGCGGTCGTCGACGCAGAGGCCGTCGCCGTGGCTGAGGATCAGCCGTTCGCCGCCCAAGTTCATGATGGCAGGATCGTCCAGCAGGATTGCGCCGGCATCTGCGCAGAATCGCTCGCCGATCATGAAGTCGCGGTTGCCCCGCATGACGTAGACGAGCGTGCCGCCGTCCGCCAAGTCGGCGATCGACCGGATGACTTCGCGGTGCGCGGGTTCCGGATCGTCGTCTCCGAGCCAGGCCTCGAAAAGGTCTCCCAGCAGGAAGAGCGATCGCGCGCCATGCGCGGGACCGGCCAGGAATTGCCGGAAGCGGGCGGCGATTTCCGGCGTCGATGGATCGAGGTGCAGGTCGGAGGCGAACCAGGAGATCACTGAGTCGAGTCCGCCTTCTCTTCCGCTGGAGGTTGAGGCGGCGTCGCGGGTGCGGCCAAGGGTGCCGCGTCGACGACATAGGCGCGGCGCACGACCGGCTTCTGGACCGGAACGTCCGGGCCGAACGACTCTACGGTTCCGGTCTGGAGGTAGCCGATACGATCGACGACCTCCATTCCCTCGACGACGATTCCGAAGACGGCGTAGCCCCAGCGGTTCGGCCGGGGATCCAGCGCCGCGTTGTCGATGAGGTTGATGTAGAACTGCGAGGAACCCGAATGCGGCGATTCTTCGCGCGCGAGGCCGAGTGATCCGCGCCGGTTCGAGAGGCCGTTGCCGCTCTCGTTCGGGATCGCGGCCCGCCCCGGGCGCTCGGCGAGGCGCTCGTCGTAGCCGCCGCCCTGCATGACGAAGTGCGCGATCACGCGGTGGAACACGGTTCCGTCGTAGGCGCCGTCGCGCACGTAGCGCAGGAAATTCTCCGCGGTGAGCGGAGCGCGGACGGTGTCGAGTTCCACGACGAAATCGCCGAGCGATGTCTCGAAGCGGACTCGCGGCGCGAGGCTGCCCGGCGTCTGCCCAAGGACCGGCAGCGGAGAAATCAGGGCGAGCAGGAGGACGATGAAACGCGGCATGGATTGCACCTCGACACGATTTTAGCCTACCTCCCGCGTGAGGCGACCGGTCCGATACTTTAGACTGTCAATGCAATGGAACCCGCTGTCGTCACGCGATTCGCACCGAGCCCGACGGGCGCCCTGCATCCGGGCAATGCCCGGACGGCGCTCTTCAGCTTCCTGTTTGCGCGCAGCCGCGGCGGCCGCTTCCTGTTGCGCGTCGAGGACACGGACCGGGAGCGCGGCAGCGACGAGTTCGTCGCGGCGCAGCTTGCCGACCTCGAGTGGCTGGGAATCGGCTGGGACGCCGGCCCCGGCCGCGACGACGGACGGGGTCCGTATCGCCAGTCTGAACGCGGCGCGCTGTACGCGAAGCTCTTCGACCGGCTCGAGGGCGAAGGTCACGCCTATCCCTGCTATTGCACGCCGGCCGAACTGGAAGTCGCGCGCCGGACGCAGCAGGCAGCCGGCGAGCCGCCGCGCTACGCCGGCACCTGCCGCGGGCTCGATCCCGCCGCGCGCGCAGAGCGCGCCACCGCCGGACGGGAGGCCGCGCTGCGCTTCGCGATACCAGGTCCCGGGACGATCCGCTTCGACGATCTCGTGCGCGGGCCGCAGGCCGTGGAGGCCGCTTCGATCGGCGATTTCGTCGTGCGCCGCGCGGACGGCAGCGCCGTTTTCTTTTTCTGCAACGCGGTGGACGATGCCCTGATGGGCGTGACGGAGGTGCTGCGCGGCGACGACCACTTGAGCAATACGCCGCGGCAGCTTCTCGTGCTCCGTGCGCTCGGACTCGAGGCGCCGCGTTACGGTCACCTGCCGCTGCTCCTGGATGCGGGGGGAGCGCCGCAGTCGAAGCGAAGGGGCAGCGTCACGCTCGGCGAGCTTCGCAGCCGTGGCTACCTCGCCGCGGCGGTCGGAAACCTCCTGTTGAGGCTCGGCCATCATGGGGCGCCGGATGAGTGGATCGACCCGGGCGAGTTCCCGCGGCACTTCCACGCCGATCGCCTCGGCCGCGCACCGGCGCATTTCGACGAAGCGCAGCTGGACCACTGGCAGCGCGAAGCCGTGCGCCGCCTCGACGCGGTTGCCGCGGCGCGCTGGCTCGCGTCCGAGTTCCCGGCGGACTGGTCCGCGGATCGGCGCGCGATGATCGCGAACCTGCTGAAGGGAAACCTGCTCCTGCCGCGCGACGCGCGGGACTGGCTCGCAGTCCTCGGCGGCACGCTGCCGCCGCTCGCGCCCGACGCGGCGCAGGCGATCGCGGAAGCGGGGCCGGAGTTCTTCGATGCGGCGCTGGCCTCGTTTGCCGAGACGGGGGCCGACCTCCGCACGCTCGCGGAGCGCCTCAAGTCGCGCACCGGCCGCAAGGGCGCGGCGCTCTATATGCCGCTGCGTTTCGCGTTGACGGGCCGCCACGACGGTCCCGAACTTGCGACCCTGCTAGCCGCGATACCACAGGCGCTCGTGCGCGACCGGCTCGCCAGCGCGTCGCGCATGCGCGGAGCCTGAGGAAGTGCTTCGCATCCACAATTCGCTGACCGGCCGCAAGGAGCCTTTCGAGCCGCTCGAGCCCGGGCACGTGCGCATGTACGTCTGCGGCATGACGGTCTATGACCATATCCACGTCGGCCATGCCCGATCTCAGGTTGCATTCGACGTCGCGCGGCGCTGGCTGCGCGAATCCGGTTATCGCGTGACATATGTCCGGAACATCACGGACATCGACGACAAGATCCTCGACCGCGCGCGCGAGCGCGGCGAGCCATTTGATGCGCTGACCGCGCGGTTCATCGCGTCGATGAACGAGGACTTCAACGCGCTCGGCATCGAGAAGCCTGATCACGAGCCGCGCGCGACCGCCTACATTCCCGAAATCGTCGGCATGATCGAGCGGCTCGTGGCGCGCGGCTTCGCCTATCCCGGCGGCAATGGCGACGTGTATTACGCGGTGGCCCGGTTCCCGGGCTACGGCAGGCTGTCCGGGAAGAAGCTCGCGGACCTTCGTGCCGGTGCGCGCGTCGAGGTCGACGAGGCAAAACGCGATCCGCTCGATTTCGTCCTGTGGAAGCGCGCCAAGCCCGGCGAGCCGGCCTGGGACTCACCCTGGAGTTCGGGCCGGCCCGGCTGGCACATCGAGTGCTCGGCCATGGCGGTGGCGCTCCTGGGTCCCGAGTTCGACATCCACGGCGGCGGCATGGACCTCAAGTTCCCGCACCACGAGAACGAGATCGCGCAGAGTTGCGCCGCCTGCGACGCGCCGTTCGCGAAGGTCTGGATGCACAACGGCTTCGTGCGCGTGGAAGACGAGAAGATGTCGAAGTCGCTCGGCAATTTCTTCACCGTTCGCGAAGTGCTGCCAAGGCTGCGACCGGAGGTCCTGCGGGCTTTCCTGCTGTCCTCACATTACCGGGCGCCGGTCAATTACACCGACGACAACCTGCGCCAGGCGGACGCCGCGCTCCAGCGCCTCTACCTGGCACTTCGAGACGTCGAGCCCGCGAAAGACTTTTCACCCGGGAACGCCTCGCGCGAGTTCGCGGAGGCGATGGACGACGACTTCAATACGCCCGGAGCGATCGCCGCGCTGCAAGAGGCTGCGCGCGATCTCAATATCGCGAAGTCAGGCGGCGATCGCGCGAAGGCATCTGCACTCGCGGCCGAAATACGCCATCTCGGCGGAGTGATCGGCCTGCTCGCGCATCCGGCGGCGGACTGGCTTGCGACCGCTTCGTCGCTCGCGGCGGGCGGGGAAGCTGCCGGGCCAGAGCTTGATGCGGCTGCAATTGAACGCCAGGTGGCCGCGCGAGTCGAGGCTCGCCGCCAGCATCAGTGGGCAGAGTCTGACCGGATACGAGATGAACTCGCCGCCTCCGGGATCCTGCTCGAGGATGGCCCGGACGGAACGACCTGGCGGCGGAAATAGGAGGGGACAGTCACTTTTACTGAAGGGGACGTTCACCATTACCGGAAGCAGCAAGAGCTGCGAAGGTGAACGTCCCCTTCAGTAAAAGTGACTGTCCCCTCTTACTTACCTTTACCCAGCCGCCTTTCCGCGGATTCGAGCGTGTTCTTCATCAGCGCCGCGATTGTCATCGGTCCGACGCCGCCGGGCACGGGCGTGATGTGACCCGCACGTTCCGCGGCCTCTTTGAATTGCACGTCGCCGACGAGGCGCCCATCCGGCAGACTGTTGATGCCGACGTCGATGACGATCGCACCTGGCTGGATCCATGCACCCCGCACAAACCCCGGCTTTCCGACCGAGACGATGAGGATTTCGGCGGAGCCGACACATGCAGCGAGGTCGCGGGTCCCGCTGTGACAGACGGTTACCGTCGCATTCTTCATCAGGAGTTCGAGCGCCATGGGCTTGCCCACGATGTTGCTCCGGCCGACCACGACTGCATTGCGCCCTTTTATCTCGAGGCCGGCGCGCTCCATCATCAGGATAATTCCATAGGGAGTGCAGGGCCGTATGACCGGCATCTGCTGCACAAGTCTCCCGACGTTGTACGGATGAAACCCATCCACGTCCTTCGATGGATCGATGCGCTCGAGCACCTCGACTGAGGCAATGTGCGGTGGCAGGGGAAGCTGGACCAGAATCCCGTCGATTGCGGGATCGGCATTCAGCCGGTTGATCAGCGAAAGAAGCTCAGCGCCGCTCGTGGACTCCGGCAGGTCGTGCGCAACCGAGGCGATGCCGGTTTCCTCGCAGGCGCGGCGCTTGTTGCGAACGTAGACTGCGGAGGCGGCGTTGTCGCCGACCATCACGACGGCGAGGCCAGGCCGCCGCAGCCCGTGGCTTTCAAGCGCGTCAGTTCCGGTCCGGACCTCGCGTCGGAACTCCTCAGCAATCCGCTTGCCATCGATGATTTTCGCCGTCACACGCACATTCTCCCACGCATGCAGCCGCTGCCAAAGAAAAGGGGCGCCGAGGCGCCCCTTCTCCACTCAGTGGCAGGGGAAGCCGTCAGAACGTGTAAGTCGTCCGCAGGCTCCAGAATCGACCACGCGGATTGTGCTGGCTTGAGACATAGCCATACACGTCAGTGTCACCGTCGCCGATCGCGACTGGTGGCAGTTCGTCGAACGCATTGTCGACGCTGAGCGCAATCTTCGTGTTCTTGATTCCTTCATAAGTGAACTGGAAGTTCACGGTCGTAAACGAATTAACCGTTCCCACCGAAGCGACGACGGGTGGTGACAACGGCCGGAAATCCTCAAATGAACTGATGTAGTTCACGCGAGCATTGATGCCCCAGTCGCCGATTTGGTAATCGCCCGTCAGCGCAGCACGATCCTCGGGATACTCGTATTCTCCGGCGAACTCCTGGGTTTCGAACGCCAACCCGGTTGCGTCGAGCACGACCTTGTTGAATTCGAGCAGGTGAGTGTAGTCCAAGCCGAGGGTCAAGCTGCCGGAACCCGCATCCATATTGTAGTAGACCGCAAGGTCGATTCCTTGTGCGGTCTGTTCACCGATGTTCACGAAGCCGCTGCGGATGAACGACAAGGGACCCAGCGTGTCGCCGGGCAGCGGGGCGCCGCGTATGCAGACGGTGCTCGCCTGGTTGTCGCACTCCTGCTCGTAGATGAATATCCGCGGCACCTCGTCGATCTTCTTGTCCTGCTCAATGTCCCAGAAATCGAGCGACATGCTCAACGCAGCGGTTGGTTGCCAGACCGCACCCACATTCAGGCTTTCGGACTCTTCGGCCACCAGATCCGGATTGCCCGCGAAAATGATCAGGAAGTCTGTATTCGCGCAGTACGCAGGATTGTCCGCGCAACCAAATGTGTCTTGGAAGAATTCTGATTCCTGCGACGGTCCGAGACCAATCTGGGCCAGCGACGGTGCGCGGAATCCGGTGCCCCAGGAAGCGCGCAACGCCAACTGGTCTATGGGCGCCCAGCGCAGCCCCAACTTCGGGTTCGTGGAGCTTCCATAAAAATCATAATCGTCGTGGCGCCCGGCCACCTGCAATTCAAGCGAGTCGTGCAGCGGCACAGCAAATTCGACGAATGCCGACCAATTGTTCCGCTTGGCCGCAGCCGACACTGCTTCCGTCCCAAAAATCAGGCCACGCTGGAACTGGTCGTCCGGGACGTCGGAAACGCTCTCGTCGCGATACTCGAGTCCAGCCGCCATCTTGACCGTGCCTGCGGGCATTTCAAACAGGTCGCCATTAACCTGGGCGTCATACATGGTCAGGTCGGACTTGCCCTGGCGTACAACGCTGGTCGCGATGGCAGCGAGGACGTCGTCCGGGTTTGTGACGCCACCGAACGGGTTGTAAGCGCCGAGATCCATTTGTTGCTGAAGGAAGTCCGTGCGCACCCAGCCCTGGTTGCGACTCCCGGTCTGCGTCGATTCGCTGCGCGCACGCTGCGCGGCAACTTCCCAGCTCCAGGCGTCGTTAATGTCGCCGCGAAATCCCAGGACAGCGCGCAGGTTGTCGGTTTCGATGTCGAACTGACGCGCGCCAGCATCGACTGTGCGATAGCGGCTAATCCCAACAGCGTTGCCGCCAAACGGGTCGTCGGGATGATTATTCAGCGTGAGACCCGCTGTCTCGTCGAGCGGGGTTGGCGCACCCTGCGCGACTGAGTTGTTGTGCTGAACGGCGATTTCCGTAAACAGTTCAATGCCGGACCCGAAACCCTTGTGACCGGTCAATAGAAGACCCGTGCGTTCGGACTCCGGAATCAGCAGGTTCCACGGGCCGTAGTCATATAGGCATGTCGGATCCGCCTGGCTTTCGGCAGGACAACCAGGGTCCATGGTGATGACGGCACCCGGATCGACAAAAAAGCGTCCCGGGTAGCCGCGCGATGAGCGGTAGTCGGCCCCGCCGAAGGCGGTATTGTTCGCCGACCCGAGTCGGCCTCGCTCGCTGTTAAACAAAGTGTCGTTCTGGAAGTAGTCGACGATCAGTGTGATATTCGAATCTTCGCCGGAACTTCCCATGATAGCGGAGGCCGAGACTTCGGCCGAGCTGCCTTCCGTAACATCGCCGTAGCCCGCGGAAACTTCGACACCATCGAAGTTGTCGCGGAGCACGACATTGATCACGCCTGCGACGGCGTCAGATCCATACACGGCTGAAGCGCCGTCTTTGAGTACCTCGACCCGTTCAATCGCGGATACAGGAATCGAATTGATGTCGACGAAATTTGTCGTGACACTTTCCGCGAAGGAGCTGATGGCTACGCGCCGGCCATTGATAAGGACCAACGTCGCATCCGCGCCAAAGCCGCGAAGACTGATCGAAGCGGCGCCATTGGCCGTCGAGTCCTGGTTATTGCCACGGGTCGAGAACGCGCCGTTGCCATTGACAGGGATTTTCTCCATCAGCTGCTGAAGGTTGGTGTAGCCGGAGTTCTCGATCGCCTCGCGATCAACAGTCAGCAGCGGGGCGGGACCCTCGAAATCGGCGCTGCGCGCAATGCGCGAGCCGGTGATCACGACCTCGTCCAGCGCTTCCTGTGAAAGGCCGACGGTGGAGACGAGCGCCGCGGAGAGACCGGCGGCCCCCCCGATCGCGGTTCGGATGGCACGTGCCAAGGGCGTAGCTGTTTTCACGATCGATCCCCTCGTTTGCATAAATGCGACAACCGCGACGCGATTGTGGTGCCTGAAATCTACACCCTTCGATAACCGAATTGCCACTGTGGCTTAAAAAGAACAGTTTTGGCTTGGTGGGCGGGCGAATCTGCGATCCAGTGGCGAGAAATTGACGGCCACGGGGTGCCTTCGTACGATGCCGGCGCGTCGGGGCATGGCGCAGTCTGGTAGCGCATCTGCTTTGGGAGCAGAGGGTCGGGGGTTCAAATCCCTCTGCCCCGACCAATCCGCTGGCCTTCGTCCGCTCGCCGAGCGATGACGGCGGCTGCTGACGCCGCATGGGCAGCCGGGCCGATTGAATCGCCCGATCCCGTTTCGCATCCTGCATTCGAATCGAGGCGCCGATCGGCGCCCGCACGCAGGAGCTGTCCATGAAAACCCTATCCACCGTCCTGATCGTCGGGATGACCGCAATCGCAACTGCGGCCAGCGCGACCGCAAACTCATTTTTCGAGATTGCCGCCCAGGGCGGCAAGGCCGAAGTCGAAGCCGGCCAGCTGGCCGAGTCGAAGGGCACCAGCGCGGAAGTGCGCGAGTTCGGCGCGATGATGGTCGAGCACCACGGCGCGGCAAACCGCAAGCTCGAGGACCTGGCGAAGGCGAAGGGCATTACGTTGCCGACCACGCCGAGCAAGGCGCAGCTCGATTCGATCAAAGCGCTGCAGTCCAAGAAAGGAGCCCGGTTCGACCAGGATTACCTCGCCGAACAGATCAAGGCACACGAAGAGACCGTCCAGCTGCTCAAGTCCGAGATCGCCGCGGGCCAGGATGCCGATGCGAAGGCGTTCGCGCGCGAGATGCTGCCGACCGTCGAGTCTCACCTGCGCAAGGCGTATCACCTCGCGGGCAAGGACGAGATTGCGGACGCGATGCCGAAGTAGCTGCTCTATTGCAGGTCCCCGGCCTGTAATACACTCGGGCGCCCCGGCAAGGCACCATGCGCCCGTAGCTCAGCTGGATAGAGCAGCGGATTTCTAATCCGCCGGTCGGGGGTTCGAGTCCCTCCGGGCGCACCAATTCGCGCGTCCCGAACGACCTTCCTATATAATTTTCGCGGACCACGTTGGCGGGCGTAGCTCAGCTGGTAGAGCCCCGGATTGTGATTCCGGCCGTCGCGGGTTCGAATCCCGTCGCTCGCCCCAACTTGCATTCGGGCCATTAGCTCAATTGGTAGAGCTCCGGACTCTTAATCCGTAGGTTGTAGGTTCGAGTCCTACATGGCCCACCATTTCCGTTTGAGTCTAAGAGAACACATGCCGGATACCCGTCGCGACATTCCTGAGCCGACGTATCAGTGGCCGGGCGGACCAGGCCCGGACGACGACCCGACGCCAATCGAGTCAGCACTGGCCGCGCTCAAGATCGGGGCGATCCTCGCTGCCGGTGTCACGATCGTTTTCTTTTACCTGGCGACGTACTCGGGCTTCGTATTCGCGCGGGCGGGGGCCAGCATTGCCGTTCTCGCCGCCTTCGTGCTGCCGAGCGCGATCGCCTTCCTGCGGACTACCTGGACCCGAAGCCGGCGCCGGCCCCCGGCCGGCTGAATCCCTTACGCTATACTTATCGGCTGTAAATGCGGCAGGGGGTGCCGTGTTTTCGGGCCGGTTCCAGATGCGAAAGTGGCGGAATTGGCAGACGCGCCGGATTTAGGTTCCGGTGGGGAAACCCTTGAGAGTTCGAGTCTCTCCTTTCGCACCACGAGGTTGATGGATCGATGATGGTTTCCGTCGAGAAGCTTCCCGGGCTCGAGCGCCGTATCGAAGTGTCCGTGCCGGCGACGCGCGTGCGCCAGCAGGTCGATGCGCGCTTGCTCAAGGTAAGCCGCACCGTGCGCATCAAGGGCTTCCGGCCCGGCAAGGCCCCGATCCACGTCGTACGCAAGCACTACGGTCGCGAAGTGCGCGACGAGGTCGTCACCGACCTCATCCGGGAAACATTCGCGGAGGCGCTCAGGCAGGAGAAGCTCCAGCCCGCAGGCGGTCCCCGCATCGAGCCGCAGAAGACCGGCGAGCCGGATGACCTCCGCTACACGGCAACCTTCGAGGTCTATCCGCAGATCGAACTGAAGAACATCGGCGCCATTCAGCTGGTTCGTCCGACCGCCTCCGTTGGCGAGGCCGACGTCGACACCATGATCGAGAGCCTGCGCCGGCAACGGCCAAACTGGACCGAAGTGCCGCGCGGCTGCAAGGACGGCGACCGGATCACGATCGATTTCGAGGGCCGCATCGGTGGCGAGGCTTTCGAGGGAGGCAAGAGCGAGAACCTCGTTACGATTCTCGGCGTTGGCCGCCTGCTGCCGGACTTTGAACAGGGCGTTCGCGGCGCGGCTGCGGGCGAGAAACGAGAGTTCGACCTGCGCTTTCCGGAAGAATACCCGGCGCAACACCTGACAGGAAAAACCGCGCGCTTCCAGGCCATCGTCCGCAAGGTCGAGGAAAGCCATTTGCCGGAAGTCGACGCGGCGTTCTGCGAGGCCTTCGGCGTGACCGAGGGCGGCATCGAGGCGCTGCGAGCGGAAGTGCGCGAGAACATGGAGCGCGAGCTTGCGCAGGCCGTGCAGGCGAGGCTCAAGGGGCAGGTCCTGGAGCAGCTCCTGGCGGCCAACCCGATCGCGGTGCCGAAGGCGCTCGTCGAGGCCGAAATCCGCGACATGCAGATCGCGCTCCTGCGCCGCAGCGGCAGCCGCGATCCGCGGCAGCTTCCGCCGCGCGAGTCGTTCGAAGCGGGGGCCAGGCGCCGGGTCGCGCTTGGCCTCATCATGAACGAAGTGATCCGCCAGGCCGGGATCCAGCCGAATGCAGCGCAGGTCCAGAGCCGGCTCGACGAGATCGTCTCGACTTACTCGGACCCGGACGAGGCACGCCGGCAGTACCTGCAGAACGAAGCGGCCACGCGCCAGCTGCAAGTGGCCGTGCTCGAAGACCAGGCCGTCGCCTGGATCATCAATTCGGCCCAGGTCACGGACCAGCCGGGCAGTTTCAAAGACATCATGAACTTCGGCGCCGATCCCGCGTCCGAAGCAGTGGGGTAATGCGGTGACAAAAAGTAGCGAAACCAGGGCGCTGAATCTCGTCCCGATGGTGGTCGAACAGACGGCCCGCGGCGAGCGCGCTTACGACATCTATTCGAGGCTCCTGAAGGAGCGCGTCGTCTTCATCGTCGGCGAGGTCGAGGACCAGATGGCGAACCTGATCGTCGCCCAGCTCCTGTTCCTCGAATCCGAGAATCCCGACAAGGACATCCACCTGTACATCAACTCGCCGGGAGGCGCCGTCACGGCTGGCCTCGCGATCTACGACACGATGCAGTTCATCAAGCCGGACATCTCGACGATCTGCGTAGGTCAGGCGGCCTCGATGGGTGCCGTGCTGCTGGCGGCCGGTGCGAAGGGCAAGCGCTTTGCGCTGCCGCATTCGCGGATCATGGTGCACCAGCCGCTCGGCGGGTTCCACGGTCAGGCGACCGACGTCGAGATTCACGCCCGCGAAATCCTGGATGCGAAGCGGCGCCTCGGCGACATCCTCTCGCGCCACACCGGCCAGTCTCTCGAGAAAATCGGCAAGGACACCGACCGCGACAATTTCATGAGCGGCGAGCAGGCGCGCGAGTATGGAATTGTGGACGGGGTCCTCGATAAGCGCGTCCAATTGCCGCAAGTTAAATAGGATTCGGTGAGATTTCGCTGGAGAAACCAGAACCAAGCTCTTGAGTTTAAAAAGGATTTTACCGGTAGAAACCGGCATGCTATAAAAAGGCTGCCGGCCTCCCGGCCAACGAGGGACCCGACGCATGGTCGATGACACACGGGGCAAGCACGACGACGGCAAGCTGCTCTATTGCTCCTTTTGCGGCAAGAGCCAGCACGAGGTGCGCAAACTCATCGCCGGCCCCTCGGTTTTCGTCTGCGACGAGTGCGTCGAGCTCTGCAACGACATCATTCGCGAGGAGCTCGAGGAGAAGCAGGAACGGTCCCGCGACCGCCTTCCGAAACCCCACGAGATCCGGAAGGTCCTCGACGAGTACGTGATCGGCCAGGACCGCGCGAAGAAGATCCTCGCGGTCGCCGTCTACAACCACTACAAGCGCCTGCAGGCGAAGCCTGGCGACAAGCGGCACCGCAACGACAAGGACGAGGTCGAGCTTTCCAAGAGCAACATCCTGCTGATCGGGCCGACCGGCTGCGGCAAGACGCTGCTTGCCGAGACGCTCGCGCGGCTCCTGAACGTGCCGTTCACGATTGCAGACGCGACGACCCTCACCGAGGCCGGCTACGTCGGCGAAGACGTCGAGAACATCATCCAGAAGCTTCTCCAGAAGTGCGACTACGACGTGGAGAAGGCCCAGACCGGCATCGTCTACATCGACGAGATCGACAAGATCTCCCGTAAGTCGGACAACCCTTCGATCACGCGCGACGTTTCGGGCGAGGGCGTGCAGCAGGCGCTCCTGAAGCTGATCGAGGGCACCATCGCCTCGGTGCCCCCGCAGGGCGGCCGCAAGCACCCGCAGCAGGAATTCCTGCAGGTCGACACGACCAATATCCTGTTCATCTGCGGCGGTGCCTTCGCCGGCCTCGAGAAGATCATCGAGAAGCGCAGTTCCCGCGGCGGCATCGGATTCGCGGCCGAAGTGCGGGCGCCTTCCGAGCGGCCCCAGGGCGCGGACCTTTTCAAGGACGTCGAGCCCGAGGACCTCATCAAGTTCGGCCTGATCCCCGAGTTCGTCGGCCGCCTGCCGGTGGTCGCGACCCTCGAGGAGCTCGACGAGGACGCGCTGGTCACGATCCTGACCCAGCCGCGAAACGCGCTGACCAAGCAGTACGGCAGGCTCTTCGAGATGGAAAACGTGGACCTGGAGCTGCGGGACGATGGGCTGCGCGCCGTCGCCCGCAAGGCCATGGACCGCAAGACCGGGGCGCGGGGCCTGCGCACCATCCTCGAGAACGTGCTGCTTGACATCATGTACGACCTGCCGTCGCTCAAGAACGTGGCCAAGGTCGTCGTGGACGAGACCGTGATTCTGGGTGACAGCAAGCCCTATCTCGTCTACCGCAGCGACGAGTCCCAGGTGATCGCGCCGGAGATCCGGCGCGCGGCGGGGTCGGATTCGCACTGAGCGGTGCGGCCTCCGGGTCTGAAGGGGACGTTCACCTTCAGCGAAGAGTTGGCGCCGCGGTGACGTTCTTCTCAATCTGAAGGTGAACGTCCCCTTCAGATCCTTCGAGATTGCGACTTGTGGCGCACACCGGCCGCCCCCATGACGTATCCTTCCTGAAGCCACGGCGGCGCGCGTGCGCCCGAGGATCCGACAGTGCCCGAAGCGAAAAGCAAGTCCCCGAGTGCCCCATCGGCCACGCGCGTGCCGGTCCTGCCGCTGCGCGATGTCGTGGTCTACCCGCACATGGTGATCCCGCTCTTCGTCGGCCGCGACAAGTCGATCCTTGCCCTCGACGAGGCCATGCGGCGTGACAAGCAGATCCTGCTGGTCGCCCAGAAGCAGGCCGACGTCGACGATCCGAAACCCCGCGACCTCTATACCGTCGGAACGGTCGCGACCATTCTCCAGTTGCTGAAGCTCCCGGACGGCACCGTCAAGGTGCTGGTGGAGGGCGTTGCGCGCGCGATGGTCGAGAACATGGAGGCGGACGCCTATTTCACCGCCGACATGACGCCGCTCCCGGACGTCGAGCAGTACGAGGAGCGCGAGATGGACGTGCTGACGCGCTCGGTCGTGTCGCACTTCGAGCAGTACGTGAAGCTCAACAAGAAGGTGCCGCCGGAGATCCTGACCTCGCTGGCCGGCATCGAGCAGCCGGGCAGGCTGGCCGACACGGTCGCGGCGCACATGGCGCTCAAGCTCTCCGAGAAACAGAAGGTGCTGGAGTCGCAGGACGTGCGCACGCGCCTCGAGCAGGTGATGTCCCTGATCGAGGGCGAGATGGAAGTGCTGCAGATCGAGAAGAAGATCCGCGGACGCGTCAAGTCGCAGATGGAGAAGAGCCAGCGCGAGTACTACCTGAACGAGCAGATGAAGGCGATCCAGAAGGAGCTGGGCGACCTCGAGGACGCGCCGAACGAGATTGGCGACCTCGAGAAGCGCATCGCCAACGCCGGCATGCCGAAGGAGGCGCGCGAGAAGGCGAACGCCGAGATCAGCAAGCTGAAGCTCATGTCGCCGATGTCGGCCGAGGCGACGGTCGTGCGCAACTACGTCGACTGGCTCGTCAAGGTGCCGTGGAAGAAGCGCACGAAGGTGCACCACGACATCGCGGCCGCGCAGACGGTCCTCGACGAGGACCATTTCGGCCTCGACAAGGTCAAGGAGCGCATCGTCGAGTACCTGGCGGTCACGCAGCGCGTGAAGCGGCTCAAGGGCCCGATCCTCTGCCTGGTCGGACCTCCCGGCGTCGGCAAGACCTCGCTCGGACAGTCGATCGCGCGCGCGACGAACCGCAAGTTCGTGCGCATGTCGCTCGGCGGCGTCCGCGACGAGGCCGAGATCCGTGGGCACAGGCGCACCTACATCGGCTCGCTGCCCGGCAAGGTGCTGCAGAACATGGCGCGCACCGGCGTCCGGAACCCGCTCTTCCTGTTCGACGAAGTCGACAAGATGTCGATGGACTTCCGCGGCGACCCGTCGTCGGCGCTGCTCGAGGTGCTCGACCCCGAGCAGAACACGTCCTTCTCCGACCATTACCTCGAGGTCGACTTCGACCTGTCCGAAGTGATGTTCGTCTGCACGGCGAACACGCTCAACATACCGCCGCCGCTCCTCGACCGAATGGAAGTGATCCGGCTGCCCGGATACACCGAGGACGAGAAGCAGAACATCGGGCGCCGATTCCTCCTGCCGAAGCAGGTCAAGCAGAACGGGCTCAAGGACGGCGAGCTCGCGATCGATGACCCGGCCATACTCGACATCATTCGCTACTACACGCGCGAATCGGGCGTGCGAAATCTCGAGCGCGAGACCGCGAAGATCTGCCGCAAGGCGGTGAAACAGCTCCTGCTCGAGCCCGACAAGAAGAAGATCGCGGTGAACTCCGACAACCTTTCCGACTTCCTCGGCGTGCGGCGCTTCCGCTTCGGCCGCGCCGAGGAAGCGAATCGCGTCGGCCTCGTGACCGGGCTCGCCTGGACCGAAGTCGGCGGCGAGCTCCTCACGATCGAGGCGGCCGTCGTCCCCGGAAAGGGGAAGCTGCTCTACACCGGCCAGCTCGGCGAAGTGATGCAGGAATCGATTCAGGCCGCGATGACGGTCGTGCGCAGCCGCGCGGATATCTTCGGCCTCGAGACGGACTATCACCAGAAGATGGACGTGCACGTCCACGTGCCCGAGGGCGCGACACCGAAGGACGGCCCGAGCGCGGGCACGGGAATGTGCGCTGCGCTCGTATCGGCGCTGACCAAGGTTCCGGTGCGCGCGAGCGTCGCGATGACCGGCGAGATCACGCTGCGCGGCGAGGTATTGCCGATCGGCGGCCTCAAGGAGAAGCTGCTCGCGGCGCAGCGCGGCGGCATCGAGACGGTCCTGATCCCGAGCGAGAACGAGAAGGATCTCGTCGAGATTCCCGAGAACATCAAGGACAAGCTCGACATCCGCCCTGTCAAGTGGATCGATGAGGTGCTCGAGATCGCGCTCGAGCGCAGCCCGCATTTGACGACGACAACCGCGGCGCCCAAGCCGGCTCCGGTCGAGGCTCCCAAGGAGCCCGAGCGCCGCGTGGGACGTCGCCCGATCAAGCCGATCCAGCCGCACTGATCCGCGGTCCGCGGCTTGGCCTTGGCGGGCCGATGCCGTATAGTTCCGCGCCTCCCAGGGGGCCGGATTTCGGTCCACCGGGGTGCTTAGCTCAGTTGGTAGAGCGTCGCCTTTACACGGCGAATGTCGCAGGTTCGAGTCCTGCAGCACCCACCAGTGACCTGGAGCGGTAGTTCAGTTGGTTAGAATACCGGCCTGTCACGCCGGGGGTCGCGGGTTCGAGTCCCGTCCGCTCCGCCAATTTTCGGCACCGCTCTGACGAGCGTTTTGCCTGTACTTTCGCCAGCTTAGCCGGCCCCACTTCCGGGGCTGGATATTATCTTCGCCTTCTAGTGGCAATCTAGTGGCAAATCCCGGGGCCCCCAGGGGGCTGTCGGGGACATCGCCAGCCGTGAGTGTCCGCAGAGCGGAGGACTGCTCCATCGCAGCACGTATCGCCTCTACGTCAGCCTCCGTGGCGCCGTCGGTCCAGGCGGCGTAGGTCGTCAGCATCGTGTGCACGCTGTGGCCATCCTCCTTGGCCACGAGCAGCACGTTGTGACCGACCATCAGGCGCCAGCTGATGTACGTGTGGCGGGCGTTGTAGGGCTCGCGGTAGCGGATCCGGGTCTTGTCCATGATGAAGCGCCAGCGATCGTACGGGTACGAGAGATCGTCGATCGGTGCCCCATCCGCCTGAAAGAACACGAGCTCATGGTCAAGCCTTCCGGCAGCCGCGAGCTGCGCCCGCAGCGCCAGCTGCCGCTTGAGCACGTCGAGCGCTCTGCCGCAAAGGATGATCTCGCGGTCCTCGCGGGTCTTCGTGCGATCCTTGTCGCGACCTCGAACGCGGGCCCTGGAGATCCTGACTAACCCTTTCGCCAAGCTGCAATCGGCGACCTGAAGGGCGATCTGCTCCGACTGCCGCAGGCCGGTAAAGAATCGGAACTCCTCGTAGTTGCCATGCGCCGTGCCAAATTCGGCGTGCGACTCGGCGATGATGCGTTCGCCTTCCTGGATCGTGAAGGGTTCGATGGGCAGGCGATCTTTCTTCGTGATGCGGAGTGTCTTCAGGCCTGCGGCGGGATTGTGTCTCTCGGGATGATCCCTGCAGCCGAAGTCGAACGCGCAGCGCACGGCGCTGACCACGTTGTTGTAGGTTTTCTTGTTCCGCGTATGGCCCGCCACGATGCCGGCCAGTCGCGAGTAACGGATGTCCTCGAATGCTTCTGAGCCGATCTGTGGCCGCCATATGGCATTCAGGATTCGCCGGTAGCCATCGAATGTAGAAAAAGCCATGTCGTTCATGGCGACGCGCATTTCGCAGTGGGCCAGGTAAGCGTCGATGACCTGATTGCAGGACAGTCGGGCAATCTTGGCATATCGAGTTTCCGGCAACCTGCCCTCGAACCGGTAGTCGGGAAATTCGTCCTTGAAGGAGAAGGTGCCAGCTTCGATCCTGAGCTTGATAGCCTGGAGCTGTACCCGGGCGCGTCGCAGACTGGCTTCGGTGGCAGTGCGCCGCAGCGTCGGGCGATAGCGTTTGCCCCCATAGGTGAACGTGAACTCGATGCGATCCTTGCCTCTTGCGCGAACCCCGCCCGTTACGGACTTTCTACCCATCGTTGATACCCCTGCATGTCGATCAGGATTCTGCCGTCCGGCGCACGGCGCCACACCTTGCCTTCCGCCCAATCACCACGTTCGATCTTGCGCTCCATCGCTTTGACTGTGTAGCCCGTGATGGCATTTGCCAATGGCAGAAGCACGTATCGCGCCGGGGCAACCGCGAGTGTCGGTGGCTTGGTCGAGTGGCCGGTCTGCAAATGATCGACCGAGGAACAGGCAACGGACCTTTGGTCCCGAATTCGGCCCGGACTTCGAGATGGAAAGGTCGCGCGTCCGAGGTTTGATTCCATGTCTACGCGGGCAAACTGATGCACGCCAGAATCGTCGCCTAAACAGTTCGGAAGTTCAGCCCGCAAATCGCCGGCAAATACAGCGAATACATTGAACATCTGCAGCTGACCGATCGCCCTCAGCGAAAGCTTCATTTCGATGTTGGTAGAACCGACATGGTGATCCCTTGCGTCATGCGTGAGGTGGCGGGTTTTCGAGTTGGTTGAGCAGCTGCAGAAAGTCGGACGGAAAAGCGCAATCGCTCAGCCTCCGCATGCATCTTTCATAGAAGCATCGTCATGGGGAACGTCGGATCGTAGAAGGTTTGTGAGTCATTTCCCTCAATAGGCAGGATAGCCTCGCGGCGGCTAACGGGCCACGATGTGGCCCATGGTTGCATCGGAGTTTGTGAAAGCTCGTTTACCGCCCGCGTTGAAGCAACGCGTGCAGGCAGTTGCCGAGCGTCAGCTTCTCAACGAGTCGGCCTGGCTCAGGCGCCTCGTCGTTCGCGAGTTGCAAGCGGTCGATGGGACTGAGACGGAGACTTTCGGGACCGCTCCTCCGGTGGTAGAAGGTGTCGGCGACAGGCGGCCGAAAGAGCCGCCGGAACGGCACAGCAGCCGAGTGTACGTGCGTCTCCGCCACGACGATCAGCTGTTGCTGGCAGCTCGAGCCGAGTCGCGCGGGATGCGACCGGCGACCTACGTGTCAGTCCTGACGCGCTGCCACTTGAGACGACTCACGCCCTTGCCGAAGGACGAACTCGTCGCCTTGAGGAGGAGCATCGGCGAGCTGCGTGCCATCGGCCGGAACATTAATCAGATCGCTCGGGCAGCCAACCAGGGCGACCGGCTGCCGGGCTCAGTGCGCGACGAGTTTAGGGCCATGCGGAAGATCTGCGAGGCGCTTCGGGACAACACCAAGGCGCTCCTTAAGGCCAACGAGGCGAGCTGGAGCACGGGGCATGACTAACCGCGTCTTCAGGATCCGGGATGGCGAGCCTCTGCTCGACATCGTGAGCTACGGCAGCTCGGCCCTGCAAGAGAACAGCCTCCGCCTAACTCCTGAGCAGGTGAGACACATACGTAGGACTGTCCAGCGCGCCCCGGAAGTGATGGTGAAAGTGCTACCCCGGGCGAGTAATGATCTCAAGGCCGTCGGCAAGCATTTCGACTACATCGGACGGAACGGCGAGTTCCCGCTCCAGATGGACGATGGTGAGCCGTTAGAGGGTCGACTCGGGAAGGCCGTGCTGGACGAGTGGGATCTCGATCTTGACGATCTGCGGCGTCAGGGGGGCTTGGCGGCGGCCCTTGGGCGCACGCCGCCGAAGCTCGTTCACAAGCTGATGTTCTCGATGCCGGCAGGGACGCCGCCTGACAAGGTGCTTGCGGCGGTCCGGAACTTCGCCCGCGAGCACTTCTGGGGCCAGCACCGATACGCGTTCGTCCTGCACACCGATGAGGATCATCCGCACGTTCACCTCGTGCTGAGAGCCGTGAGCGAGCAGGGCGTGCGCCTAAACATCAAAAAGGCGACGCTGCGGCACTGGCGCTCGGAGTTCGCACGAAACTTGCGACTGCTCGGCGTCCCGGCAAATGCCTCAGAGCGGGCGGTGCGCGGTCAGGACCGCAAGGCCAAGAAAGACGGCATCTATCGGGCGAGTCTGCGTAGCGACTCGACGTATATGCGGGTGCAGGCCGAAGCGGTCGCGAGCGAACTGCTGAAGGGCAACATCCGTGTGGACCCTGGCAAACGCACGCTCGTCGAGACACGCATGCGTGTGATGCAAGGCTGGTCGCGGTTGGCACGAGCGTTGGAACATCGTGGACATCTCGGGCTGGCGGGGGATGTGCGGGAGTTCATCGCTAGCATGCTTCCGCCTCGCACGGACCGCGAGCAAGTCGCCAACGAGCTCTCGCGCAGCATCGGCGCGACTCGTGAGCTCGATCGGCGAGAGTCGCGCGACGGCAGGTCGAGCTTGGCCCGAGAAGATCTGCCGGACCGCTAATTTTTGAGCTTATTCAAGAGACGGACAATTTGCAGTCTGAGAGGCCGGCGAAATAAGAGTTGTCCGTTGTGAAACTTGGCAAAGCACAGATCGAACACGGCGACAAAATCGCTGCGGACCGACTGCGGCGTTTGCTGCTGATGCAGCGCCAGGAGCGCTGGCCCGTGACACGCCCGTATGCGTAGGCCGCGTACGGGCGCGCCACACAGTTGCGATACTAGAGAGCATCAAAGTCAACGGCGATCGATTTGCAGACTGTTATCCGTCATTTCCGACGCCAAATTGTAGTTAGCTGGCCCGCGCAGAAGGGGATGGGATTCATGCCAACGTCTCCAACTCCCGCCCAGGAGGCCCGATGAGATTACCCACGTTTCTAGTCGCATTACCCGTCGCATACGTTGTAACGGCTGGCATCTTTTTGGCCGGCAGCGGTGCCCCCAGGGCCCACGAGATTGCGGGCCAAACTCCGGCCGATGGATTCGATCTCGAAGAGGCGACGATCCTGGCGCTTCTGCAGGACCAGCTGTCTGGCCGTCGCACGGCGCGACAGATTGCGGAACTGTATCTCCAGCACATTCATGCGCTCGATCGCAGCGGCCCATCGCTGCGTTCGGTCATCGAGCTCAACCCTGACGCTCTCGCCATTGCCGACGCACTTGACGCCGAACGGCAGACTAGTGGCCCGCGCGGGCCGCTTCACGGAATTCCAGTTCTGATCAAGGACAACATCGACACGGCAGATCACATGTCGACAACTGCCGGATCGCTCGCGCTTGAAGGCTCGATCGCCACCCAGGACGCCTTCATCGTCGAACGCCTGCGGGTTGCCGGCGCAGTTATTCTCGGCAAAACGAATATGAGTGAGTGGGCGAACTTTCGATCGACGCATTCGACCAGCGGCTGGAGCGGACGCGGTGGCCTTGTGCTAAACCCGTATGCGCTCGATCGTAATCCCTGTGGATCGAGCTCTGGAACGGCGGTTGCCATCGCGGCAAACCTTGCGACGATTGGCGTCGGCACCGAGACCGACGGATCGATCCTATGTCCGTCAAGTGCGACTTCACTCGTCGGCATCAAGCCCACGGTAGGGCTGGTGAGCCGGTCCGGCATCATACCAATCGCGCACACCCAAGACACCGCCGGCCCGATGGCCAGGACCGTCCAAGACGCAGCGATCCTACTCAACGTTCTAGCAGGCATCGATCCGCGCGACCAAGCGACGACGAGTGACGGCCGGACTCAGCCAGATTACCGCGCGTCGCTGGATGCGAACGGCCTGCGCGGGGCGCGCATTGGTGTGGCGCGCGCAACGTTGTTTGGCTACAGCGACGTGACCGATCGAATCGCCAACATCGCGATCGAGCGGATGAAGGAGCTCGGTGCAGTCATCGTCGATCCCGCGGATATCCCGAACCTCGGCAAATACGACGCAAGCGAGCTCGAGGTGCTGCTGTACGAGTTCAAGGCGGATCTCGACAAGTATCTCGGCGCGCTGGCGCCTACAGCGAAAGTCCACTCCCTGTCGGACGTCATCGCATTCAACGAGGCCAATCGCGTCCGAGAGATGCCGTACTTCAACCAGGAGCTTCTGCTACAGGCACAGAATAAAGGGCCGCTCACCGACAGGGCGTACCGCAGCGCGCTCACGAAGAATTTCCGGCTGTCGCGGAAAAAAGGGATCGATGCGGTGATGGACAGGCTCGATCTAGACGCGCTTGTCGCGCCGACTGGGGGCCCACCATGGCCGACGGATCTCGTCAATGGCGATCATTTCACCGGGTCAAGCACGACTCCAGCGGCCGTCGCCGGGTACCCATCAATCACCGTGCCCGCCGGCTACGCGTTCGGACTGCCGGTTGGGATCTCGTTTATCGGCCGCGCATGGAGCGAACCGCTGCTGCTCAAGTTCGCGTATGCGTACGAGCAGGGGACAAAGCATCGCCGCCCACCGAAATTTCTCGCGACCGCGGACTTGACTGCTCACTGAGTGGCAGAGAGTAACCAGCTGGCCCAAGACGGAATTGTTCAGTTCGGTTAGACCGGCTAACACGCGTCTGGCGTGGATCATTGAAAGGCGCAACCGTTGAGTTGCGGGCAGTTGAAGCTCTATCTCGCCGCCCGCAATGCTACTTTCATCGTGCTCGCCCGCGACGCAAGCTTGAAATAGTTACGCAAGTGCGGCAGGTGTCCGATTTCGCTGGTATAGACGCAGAAGATCACTGCATACGCAGTCACCGCGGCCAGGGCGAAGGCTCAGACTGAAGCGGCAGCGCTCGCCGCAAGGCAGCGGGCGGCAGAGACGTCGCCAGATCGCATCGGCGCGATGGAGATTGCCGAGGCGCAAGCAGAAAAGGCTAGGGCGGTGGCGCAACTTCGTGCGATCGAGAAACCGAGGCAACTCGGAAACGGCGGGTCATCCACCCCATCGCGCCGGCTGGCAAGCAAAACTTGCAGCGCCAGAGCAGTGGGTGCACTCTATCGTCGTGCGCTGCCATGTACAGTCTACGCCCCGCCGCATGATTCGCGCGTTGTTCGCGGCAGCCCTGTTGTTGAACGGCGGGGTGCCTGCAATGCCGGTTGCGAACGCGCTACCTGTGGATGCCGGCCAGTCGCAGCACGACGGCCACAACATGTCGGACATGTTGGACATGGCGATGGGCAGTGATTCGGCCGGGAAGCCCTCAACCGATTGCTGTGATGACGGGTCGATGGACTGCCAGTGCGGATGCGTCGTTTCCCAGCCGGGTGCCCCGTACTTCTTCACGGCGACCCAAGTTCGCGACGGCACGCCAGAGCTAGGCGTCGTCGTAGTTTCAAGCCACATTTCCAGTTCGATCACGACCCCCTTCCGACCTCCGGCCTGAAGGCCGCCCACGTAGCGTCTGATTTTCGGCGCGGGTAGGACCCGCGCCGCAATCGCGTGGCTTTGGGCTCGTCATGGGCCCCGCGGCGAGGGACGAAAGGAAGATGGGTTCTGCGATTCGAATGGCCGCATTGGCGGCCGTGCTCGGAACTGGCGCCGCCTGTGCGGTCGTGCCGCTCGAGGATGCGGCGGATGCTGCCGCCGAGCGCGTGGTTGAGCGCGTGTCCGTCAAACCTGATTGGCCGTCGGCCGCGGGCGAAATCGGGACTGCGCCGGAAATTCGGGAACCGCTGACGTTACCCGCCGCCTTGGCAATCGCCTTCACGCGCAACCCGGCAATCCGCCGGCAGTATGCAAGCCTCGGCATCGCGCACGCGGATCTCATGGATGCGGCGCGCATCTCGAATCCGACGCTGTCGTTCGAATGGTTGAGCCCGAATGACGGTGGGAGCGATCAGACGTCACAGGGAATCTCCGCTAGCTTCAGTGATCTTCTGCTACTGCCGGCACGCCGGCGCCTGTCAGCGGCAGAGTTCCGGCGAATGGAACTCGCCGTCGGCTCGAAACTCGTTGCGCTCGCGCACGAGGTCGAAACTGCTTGGTATGCGTATGTCGGTGCCCAGCAGGTGGCAACGATGCGGGCTACCGTCGCGCAGGCAGCGCAGAACGAGGCGGCGTTGGCGCAACGCTTCCACGAGGCCGGCAACATCAGTCGCCTGCAACTCGACTTGCAGCAAGCGGCGGCTGCCCGGGCAGGCATCGAGTCGGTTCGCGCACGGTCGGATACGGCAGCGAGCCGGGCAAGACTTGCGAATCTCCTGGGCCTCGCCGCGTCGGCGGAATGGCAAACTGCAGACCGGTTGCCGGCGCCACTCGATGCATGGCTGTCTCGCGATGAACTTATGGAACGCGCGTTATCGCAGCGGCTCGATCTGGCGGCGCTTCGCGAAGAAGTCGCGGTTCTCGAAGACGCGCTGGGTGTCACTGGGCGATGGCGACTGCTCGGTTCCGTGGAAGCCGGGTACAAGCAGGAGCGCGAAGTCGATGGCTCGAAGCTGCGCGGACCCACGCTGAATCTCGAATTGCCGCTATTCAACCAGGGTCAGGGTGCCGTCGCGCGTGCCGAGGCGCAGCTTCTGGATGCGCGGACTCGTGCGGAGTCACTTGCGCTCACCGTGGAAAATGAAGTGACGACCGCCGTCGAGCAGCTCGCTCTGGCTCGTGACGTCAGCGTGCGTTTCCGCGATGAGCTGCTGCCGAGTACCGCGTCGGCCGTCGCGCGCCAACAGGAACGGGTCAATTTCATGTTGATCGGTGTGTTCGACTTGATCCGGACGAAGCGCGAGCAATACGACGCCTGGCAGGGCTACTTCGAATCGGTGCGCGACTACTGGATCGCGCGGACGGAACTCCGCGCCGCCATCGGCGGCCTTCTGCCGGGTGACGAGGAGTCGCTGCCGTTGACCGTAGGCGCGGGGGAAATCATTGCGCCGGCCCCGGAAACCACGAAACAGGACGAGATGCCGCATCAGCACTCCGAGGAACCGAAATGAACATTACCCGACGCCATTGTTTTCGCTGGATGGGCGCCGCCGGTAGTTTGGTGCCACTCGCGATGCTGACGGATCACGCCGCGGCCCAGGGCCACGAGGGCCACGCAATGCCTGCGATGCCGGTGGAGCCGCCGCCTGTCGCGATACCTGTGGCAGGCGGCGGCAGCCACACGCTGGTGCGAACACTGAACGGCTGGACGCTTCCCCATCGAATGATCGGTGGCGTGAAGGAGTTCCACCTGGTGGCAGAAGAGGTGGAGCATGAATTCGCGCCTGGCTCGCGCGCGAAATGCTGGGGTTACAACGGCACGACTCCAGGCCCCACGATCGAGGCGGTCGAGGGTGACCGAGTGCGAATTCTCGTGACCAACCGGTTGCCGGAGCATACGACCATCCATTGGCACGGAATCCTGCTGCCCTCCGGCATGGACGGCGTCGGCGGTCTCTCTCAACCACACATTCAGCCAGGCGAGACCTACGCCTACGAATTCACGCTACGCCAGCACGGCACGCACATGTACCACCCGCACGCCGACGAGATGGTGCAACTCGCCGTCGGCATGATGGGAATGTTCGTCATCCATCCCCGCGCGGGCGAACCCGCACGCATCGATCGCGACTATTGCTTCTTGCTGCACAACTGGGCCATGCATCCGGGTACCTACCGGCCGGATCCGGCAATCATGCAGGAGTTCGATCTCTGGACCTTCAATAGCAAGGTATTTCCGGCGATCGATCCGCTGGTCGCGCGCACTGGAGAACGAGTGCGGATTCGCATCGGCAACTTGTCGATGTGGAATCACCCCATCCATATGCACGGCGTGCAATTCCATGTAACAGGCGGGGACGGCGGCCGCTGGCCTCGATCGCAATGGCGGCCGGAGGTCACGGAGATCGTCGCAGTTGGCCAGACGCGCGATCTCGAGTTCGTCGCCGTGCCCGGAGACTGGGCGCTGCACTGTCACATGTCGCACCACACGATGAACGCGATGGGCCACGATCTGCCGAACCCACTCGGCGTTCCGCAGCGCGATCTCGAGTCCGCGATTCGGCGAATGCTGCCGGACTACATGGCGATGGGCGAGGCCGGCATGGCAGAGCACCAGGACCACGCAGAAATGGGGCACATGAAAGGCCCGGAGAACACCCTGCCGATGATGGTGGGGCGCGGCCCGTTCGGCAATCTGGAAATGGGCGGAATGTTTACTGTCGTGAAAGTCCGCGATCAGCTTCGGCGCGGAGATTACAGCGATCCGGGCTGGTATCGGAACCCGCGCGGGACGCTCGCGCATCGGATCAGCGAGGACGCGAACTTCGGTACGCCAGCGCGGCGCGGGCCGGCAACGGAATTCACGCCACCGCCGGAAATGGCGCCCGCCGATCATTCCAAGATGAACCATGAATCCTGAGGAGCGTGCGATGAAACCAATCAACTGGTTGCTGGGATTACTGGCTATCGCACTGATCGCCGTTGGCGCGGGCGTCTTTATCTGGTCCGGCGCTTACAACATCGCCGCGGACAATCCTCACTGGCCGCTGACTGAGCGACTCATGAGTACGTTGCGCGATCGCTCGATCGCGGCGCAAGCCTCTGACGTCGTCGTCCCCGCTCTCGATAATGACTCTCTGATTCGCACCGGTGCCGGCAATTACGACGCCATGTGCGTCGGTTGCCATCTGAAACCCGGCGTGGAGCGGAGCGAAGCAAGCGCGGGGCTTTATCCAGCCCCGCCGAATCTGACCACGCGCCGGACTGACGATGCTGCGCGGGCGTTCTGGGTCATCAAGCACGGCATCAAGATGAGCGGCATGCCGGCCTGGGGGCTGAGCATGGAGGACGAACATATCTGGGGCATGGTTGCGTTCCTGCGGCAACTGCCCGACATGACGCCGGAAAGCTATCGAGAGCTGGTGTCCGCCAGCGGCGGCCACTCGCACGGCGGGCAGGAAGATCAGCCGCAAGACGGTGGCGACAAACCCACCGACGCGCACGAGGAAGAAACGAAGCCTCGCTCGCACGATGATGCCCCACCACACGAACACTAGAACTGACAGAGGAGACCGACATGATCCGATTCATTGCTTTGTTACCGCTCGCGTTGTTGTTGGCGGCGAATCCCGCGACGGCCGCTGAGCCAAAGGTCGACGTGCCGGAAGAAGCTCGTGCTGCTGCCGCGACAGTAGACCGCTTCTTTGCCGCGCTGTCTGCCGGCGATCTGGCGCGTGCCAGCGCGGAGCTGGATCCGCAGGTCATCATCCTCGAAAGCGGCGGCGGGGAATACTCGGCCGCCGAGTATGTCGGTGGACACGCCAAACACGATGCCGAGTTCCTGAAGGCCGCGCACCACAAGCCCGGGCGTCGCACCGCTCGGGTTAGCGGAGATCTGGCGTGGGTTGCAAGCGAGAGCGAGTTACACACACAAAAGGATGGCAAGCCCACAGTTTCCCTGAGCGCCGAGACGATGGTGCTCCGATCCACCGCCGCGGGGTGGAAGATCGTTCACGTTCACTGGTCGTCTCGGACCAAGAAGTCCGACTAGATCGCCACGGAAGCGCTTCGGAATGCGCCAACCTAATTTGGGGGAATAACACACATGAACAGCAAATTATTGACAGTAAGCATTGCGGCGAGCCTCGGCACGCTCGCACCCACGACATTCGCAGCGGCGCAGGAGGCAATGATCGATGAAGTTTTTGTGACCGGCAGCCGCATCAAGCGCGCCGATATCGACGGCGTTGGAAAGGTGGACGTCGTTACTTCCGACGATTTCGCAAGAATTGGCGCTGTCTCGATCGACCAGTTGTTGAAATTCTCGCCATTCACGGCGGGCGCCCAGGCGGGCGCGGAATCGAACTATCTTTCCGCGAAGCAGGGTTATGGCACCGCCAGCGTGAATCTACGCGGCCTCGGGCAGAACCGGACACTGGTGTTGGTCAACGGCAGACGCTTCGTCGCGGGCGGTTCCGGTGCCAATTCCGTGGTGGATCTCAACGCGATTCCGGTCAACATGATCGAACGCATCGAGACACTGCTTGACGGGTCGTCCGCTATCTATGGCGCCGATGCGGTCGCCGGTGTGGTCAACATCATCACGAAGCGCTCGTTCGACGGCTCCCAGGTTGACGCGTCCTACGGCGTGACCGAGGAGGGCGACGCGGACTACGGCGAGCTCAACCTGGCCTTCGGCCACGAGTCGGAAGACAGCGGCTTCATCATCAGCGCCAATTACACGGATCGCCAGGAAGCGCGCTCCAAGGATCGGAGTTTTTCCGAGTGCTTCTTCGAGGAGGAAGAAGGCGAGAAATTCTGCTCCGGCAGTTCCAGCACGGCCGGTGGCAGGGGCACGACCGCGACGGGCAACGTGCAGTTCAATCAGGATCCCAATGGGGACGGCGACTCATTCGTGCCTTACAGCTTCGCCCTGCATGCTTTCGATTTTCAGGAGTTCTTCAATCTGACGGCGCCTTATGAACGCATTAATATCAGCGCCAATGGCTTCATAGACCTGAGCGACAGAGTGCGGCTGTTCACGGAGAACACGTATTCGGACCGCAGCTCGAATACAGAAGCGAGCCCGGCCTCGTTCGCGGGCCTGTTGTTCACCGCCACCTATCCGCACAACCCGACGGGCGAAGACCTGAACCTCCGCCGCCGCATGGTCGAAGAGGGCTTCGGCGCCCGCATCTGGGAGCAGGACGTCTCGCTGTTCCGCACGGTCGTCGGCTTGGAAGGTGAGACGAACAATGGCTGGACCTGGGAAGTTTCGGCCAATTACGGCAAGAGCGAATCGGACGAGGTATTCACCAACGCCATCGACGAACTGAACCTCCTGGAGACGATCGACGAAGCTGACTGCGTGGCTCCGACTGCAACCCAGTGCGTCGACTGGTTCGGCATCAATGACCCGTCTCCGGAGGCGCTGGCATTCATCAATGCGACCGTTCCGACGGTGGGCGAAAACGTTCAAACCAGCATTCTCGCGAATATTTCCGGCGAGCTGTTCGAGATGCCGGCGGGCCAGGTCGGCTTTGCGGCCGGCGTCGAGTACCGCAGGGACGAAGGCGTATACCGGCGGCTCTTCACGCGCCCGACCCTTTCGGGCGGCGGCGGCAGCACGGACCCGATCGACGCGGACCTGTCCTCGACTGAGGTATTCGCCGAGGCAGTCCTGCCGCTCGCGGATCGCTTCGACCTCAGCCTGGCGGCGCGTTATTCGGACTACAGCGATTTCGACTCCGAGTTCACCTACAAGGTCGGCGGAGACTGGCGCGTGACCGACGCCTTGCGGCTGCGGTCGACATTCTCAACTTCGGTGAGGACGCCGAACATCCGCGAGCTCTACACGACGGAAGAGATCAATTTCACGACCTTCGTCGATCCCTGTGACCAGTGGGAGTCGAACAGCGACACGAACCTGCAGGCTAATTGCGCCGCGGACGTGGGTCCCGGATTCACGCAGAGCGAGCTCTTTGTCGAACTCGACTACCCCGGCAGCCTGACGCTGAGCCCGGAGGAGGCCGAGACCTTCACGGTGGGGGCGGTATTCGAGCCGGCGAGCTTGAGCGGCCTGGCGCTGACCCTCGACTACTACCAGATTGACATCGAGGACTCAATTCGGAACGTCCCGCCGTCGGCCGCGCTCGAGCAGTGCTACTTCTCCGAGAACAAGTCGCACCCGACTTGCAACGACGTCATTCGCGACATCTTCTCCGGCGACGTAGTGTTTCTCGTGGTGCCGCTCGTCAATGCGGCCACGGAAAAGATGCGCGGCGTGGACTTGGGCGTGCGATATGCATTCCAGGCTATCGGCAGCGACTTCACGCTCGACTGGGACACCTCTTATTTGGACCAGTTCGACATCGACTTTGTCGGCGCGCGAAGCACGCTCGAATGGGCCGGCACAATCTCGAACGGCGAGGGCGGGAATGGCAGCTACACGCAATGGCGGTCAAACCTGAGACTTGGAGTCGACCGCGAAATGTGGGGTGCCTCCTACCAGGTCAGCTACATCGGCGATGCTGAGAGCCAGTTCCAGAGGATCGGCGCGACGGCGCCGCGGGTCAGCAGTGTCACCTATCACAGCCTTGAAGGCAGCCTCCGTCTGAGCGAAAAGCTGCTCCTGCGAGCCGGCGTCAACAATCTGTTCGACAAGGATCCGCCTTACTACACGGATCCCATCGACCAGAACACGGATCCGTTTACTTACGACCTTCTCGGCAGGCGTTACTTCATGAAGGCGACGTATACGTTCTAGCGAGTGAACAATCTGGGGGCCGGCTTCACATGCCGGCCCCCATGACGCACCAAGGGAGAGTGAAGCGAGATGCGTAACTGCCGCCGAGTCATTTCGTCAATTCGACAGTTATTGACGGCAGCGGCTCCGCTTCATTCGAATCACTGTTGGTCGCATCAGATGGGCGTGTTGTGTTCGAGGGACCCTGGCGACGACTAAGATGATTGCGGTCCGCTTATCGCGTCTCAGCCACAAGTGGCTTGCGCTAGCGATCGGCGTGCAGCTCCTGTTGTGGTCGGTGAGTGGCTTCTACATGGTTGTGGTCGACTTAGACTTCATCCATGGCGACCCGCTGGTCCACAATCTGAAGCCTGCGCTCGATGTCTCCCAGCAGTTGGTTTCGTTCGATTCCCTGCGCCAGAGCCGTTCCGGTATTAGCGCCATCAATCTCCGCGCACTGCCCGACGACGGCACCGCCGTGTATGAGATTGTGACCGCAACGGGCAGGGAGCTCGTCGATGCGCAAACCGGCGATAGGATGTCGCCGTTACCGGAAGGACGCGTCATCGAACTCGCGCGTGCGTACTACGCAGGCAATGGTAACTTCAAACAGGTGACATTGATCGAGAACGTGGCGGACAAGCCGACTGAACTGCAAGGTCAGGCACTGCCGCTTTGGCGCGTGGATTTTGACGACTGGCTGGAGAGCAGTCTTTACGTGCAGCCAGACACAGGCAGGCTGGTGACGCGTCGCCACCGCTTCTGGCGCTGGTTCGACTTCCTCTGGTCGTTGCACATCATGGACTACCGCGAGCGCTCGGACGTCAACAACTGGCTGCTGCTCGTCGCAAGCGTGGTGGGCGTAACAACGGTGATGACAGGACTTTGGCTGACTATTTTCAGCTTCGATTTCTTTCGGCGCGGTCGACGTAAACGAGCATCGCAATGACCCTTCTGACATTGCGAAAACTCCACAAGTGGGTCGCGCTTGTCGTCGGCATTCAGTTGTTTATGTGGACGCTAAGCGGGCTCGTGTTCGCATTACTGAAGCACGAGGCGGTTTCGGGTGAACACCTGACAGCAAAGCCTCAAGTACCGAACCTGGCTGCGGAAGCGGCGCTGATGGATCCGACTGCATGGATCGAAACGGATTCAGGTCGAATCGTGCATGAGGTGATGCTGCGTCCACTTGACGGCGGCTGGGTCTATCACCTTGTCCGCGACAATGGCATCGAACTGCGCGATGCCTTCGATGGCGCGCCAGTCGTGATCGATTCGGCGCGCGTCCGGCGCTTTGCCGTCGATCACTACCGCGGCAGCGGTCGGCTGGTTGGGATTCAGTTCCTTGCAGAACCGACTCTCGAAACGCGCCAGGCGGGTGCCACCTGGCGAGCGACATTCGACGATCCGGCTGAGACCAGCCTCTATTTCTCGGCGGACGGCGGGGCGCTGGTCGCCACTCGTACCGATGCCTGGCGTGTGTTCGATTTCTTCTGGATGCTCCATACAATGGATTACGCAGGCCGCGATGACTTCAACAACCCGCTGGTCATTCTTGTTACGTCGGCTTCCCTCTGGGTTGCCCTGACCGGTGTCCTGTTGTTGTTCCGCGTATTCCGGTGGACGAAAGTGCCGCCTAGAGAAGCGGGCGTCGATGCCGAAGTCACCTGATCAGGACTATGTGCCCGCCCTGGGCATTCACTTCCTCACCCCGTTCTATGACGCGGTGGTGGGTGCCACGACGCGGGAGCGCAGGTTCAAGGAAGCCCTCATCCGGCAGGCTCGCTTCGAACCTGGTCAACGAATACTCGATGTGGGCTCGGGAACGGGGACGCTCGCAATCTGGATCAAGCGACACCAGCCACTGCTCGACATCACGGGCATTGACGTCGACCCGGCTGTCCTGGCCATCGCTTCCCGAAAAGCGAAGGCTGCCAATCTCGACATTCGCTTCGAATGTGCACCCTCGTACAAGCTGCCGTATCCGGCCGCGCATTTTGACCGGGTTGTATCGAGCCTCTTCTTCCACCACCTGCCGTGGGAGGACAAGGTGCGAACGTCACGGGAGCTTGTGCGTGTGTTGAAACCGGGCGCGGAATTGCACGTCGCTGATTGGGGTCGCCCGAGAAACTTTGTGATGCGCGGCCTGTTCCTGATGATTCAGTGTCTCGACGGCTTCGAAACCACACGGGACAATGCGGCAGGCCGGCTTGTCGAGCTGTTCGAGCAGGCCGGATTTGCTGACGTCGCCGAACACCGGACGTTCAGTACGATCTTCGGAACCATGGCTCTGTACCGTGCGTTCAAGCCCGATGCTTAGACAGCATCAAACCGGAGGACGTGCAGCAATGAGCACGACACACTACGGCCGCCTGCTTCTGATGGCCGCTCTATCTTTCGTTTCAATGTATGTCCTCATGTATGCGATGGTTGATGGGTTCGCAAAATTGCCCTCATGGGCGCGATGTATCAGAACAAGAAATTGAACATGGCAATTATTGGCGCAGGTCTGATTGCGCTGGTCGTGTTTTGGACCCTGATAAGGCAACAGATCGGGATTTCCGACACGCAGTTTTTGAGGTCGATGATTCCGCATCACGGAGGGGCATTACTCATGTGTGAGCAAGCGCCATTAGAAGAATTCCGGATCACGGAATTATGCCGCACGATCATTTCAGGCCAGCAGGCGGAGATTGATCTAATGAAGGGCCTATTGAGTGAATTGGAGAAATGAAGCGCCATGATCATGACACCCACTCTTCGCAAGTTTGCGCTCACGACCCATGTCACAGCTTCGATCGGTTGGTTGGGCGCGCTGACTGTTTTTTTGGCCCATGCCCTCGCCAGTCTATTTAGCCAGGACGAGCAGATGGTGCGCGCTGTCTCCATCGCGATGGGCTTGAACGCTTGGTTCGTGATCCTGCCGCTGAGTCTCGCCTCGCTGCTAACCGGACTTGTGCAGGCACTCGGCACTGCGTGGGGCTTGTTTCGGCATTACTGGGTGTTGTTCAAACTTGTGTTGACCGCCTCAGCTGCCGGCGTGTTGTTGCTCAAGTTGGGGCCGATCAGTTACTTGGCTGACGCGGCAGCAGAGACGGCGTTTTCGAGCACTCATCTTGTAGGCCTGCGAACCTCCATTTTGGTCCACGCCATAGGCGGGCTATTGGTATTACTCGCGGTCGTCACGTTGGCGGTGTACAAACCGCAGGGCCTGACTCGATTTGGGATCCGAAGGTTACGCGAACAGGGGAACGCGGAGGCAGAGTCCAACCTCGGAGCCGCGACAAATACTCCGCACTGGGTGAGAGTTTTTGGCTTTGTCGTCGCCCTCCTGACGCTAATGCTGGGTGTGATGTTGTTTGGCGGTGATCACGGCCCGAGTGCCCACTTGTGACGGCTAACCCTATCGATCCCGTGTGCGGCATGAAGGTGGCTGCGGATTCGCCGCATCAGGCAACTCATGCCGCGAGCGACTACCGATTCTGCTCGGCGGGCTGCCGCGCGAAGCGGGCATGTGAGCAACGGTCAAGAAATTCTTCCCCCGGCCATAGGATTTTATGACGTTGGATTCGATTTCAAGTAAACATTGCCGTTTTGTCGTGCTGTCAATCCTGTCGGCGCAATTCCCTCCGTCGCAGCAGCCGATAAGTCAGCGGGATAACGAACAGCGAAAGTAGCGGCGCCGTAATCATGCCCCCGATCATCGGCGCGGCGATGCGTTGCATAAGCTCCGAACCGGTGCCGTGACTCCACAGGAGTGGCAGGAGCCCGGCAATGATCACACTGACCGTCATTGCTTTCGGCCGCACTCGGAGCACCGCGCCTTCGCGGATGGCCTCGTCCAGCAACTCGAAGGTCGGCGCCCGGCCGGCCGCAAGCCGCTCCTCCCAAGCCTGCTTCTGGTAAATCAGCATGACGACGCCGAACTCGGCGGCGAGGCCCGCGAGTGCAATGAAGCCGACGGCGGTCGCGATCGAGACCTCGTGACCCAGCAGCCAAACGAGCCAGAATCCGCCGATGACCGCGAACGGCAGCGTCGCTAGTATCAGGAGCGCCTCGTCGATGCGCCGAAACGTCAGATAGAGGAGCACGAAAATCACGAGAAGCGTCACCGGCACAACGATCCGGAGCCTTGCCTTGGCGCGCTCGAGATACTCGAATTGGCCTGACCAGGAGACGGAGTAGCCCGCGGGGAGCTCGATCTCGCGCGCGACGCGCTCTCGCATCTCCTCCACCGCCGATTGCAGGTCACGGCCGCGCAGGTCCACGTAGACCCAGCCCGAGAGGCGCGCGTTCTCGCTCCGGAGCATCGGCGGCCCGCTGGTGATCTGGAGCCGCGCGACCGTGCCGAGCGTGATCTGCGCGCCTTCCCTCGTGACGATCGGAAGCATGCGCAGGTCGGCGAGGGAATCCCGGAGCTCCCTCGGATAGCGGACATTGATCGGAAATCGCTGCAGGCCCTCGATGGTTTCGGCGATGGTCTCGCCGCCGATTGCCGCCGTGACGACGCTCTGCACGTCGTCGATATTCATGCCGTAGCGGGCCGCAGCGTCCCGGTCGATGTCGACTTCAATATAGCGGCCGCCGGTCAGGCGCTCGGCAATCGCGGAAGTCACGCCTTTAACATTGCGCACCGACTGCTCGACCTGACGCGCAATCCGGTCGATTACGGCCGGTTCCGTTCCCGCAACTTTCACGCCGACCGGGCTTTTGATGCCGGTCGCGAGCATGTCGATGCGGTTGCGGATCGGCGGGATCCAGACGTTGGCGAGTCCCGGGATCGTCAGCATCCGGTCCATCTCCTCGATGAGTCGGTCCGTCGTCATGCCGGGCCGCCACTGGTCGCGCGGCTTGAAACTGATGGTTGTCTCGAACATCTCGAGCGGCGCGGGATCGGTTGCGGTCTCCGCCCGCCCGGCCTTCCCGAACACTTGCTCGACCTCGGGCACCGTCTTGAGCAGCCGGTCGGTCTGCTGGAGGATCTGCGCGGCCTTGCCGGCCGAAAGTCCGGGCAGGGCGGATGGCATGTAGAGGAGGTCGCCTTCGTCGAGCGGAGGCATGAATTCGCCGCCGAGCCGCAGCACTGGAATGCTCGTGAGCGCGAGCAGCGCAAGACTGACGACCAGGGTCGTTCTCGGATGGCGCAGTACGCGATCGAGCAGCGGCCGGTACGCGCGCACGAGCCAGCGGTTGATCGGGTTGCGCTCCTCGCGCGGAATACGCCCGCGGATGAAGTAGCCCATGAGAACCGGCACCAGCGTCACCGCGAGCCCGGCCGACGCCGCCATCGCGTACGTTTTGGTGTAGGCGAGCGGCGAAAACAACCGCCCTTCCTGCGCCTCGAGCGTGAAGATCGGGATGAACGAGAGCGTAATGATGGTGAGACTGAAAAAGAGCGCCGGTCCCACCTGCACGCTCGCCCGACCGATCAGCGACCAATGTTCGGAACGCCCGAGCTCCTGACCGGGATGTTCGTCCTGCCAGCGCTCGATCTGCTTGTGGGCGTTCTCGATCATCACGATCGCCGCATCGACCATGGCGCCAATCGCTATCGCGATGCCGCCGAGCGACATGATGTTGGCGTTGACGCCTTGGTAGTGCATGACGATGAATGCCATCAGGACGCCGAGCGGCAGCGACACGATTGCGACGAAGGCCGATCGCAGGTGAAACAGGAATGCGAAGCAGACGAGGGCGACGACGATGAATTCCTCGACGAGCTTGCCCGTGAGATTGCGGACCGAGCGCTGGATCAGCTCGGAACGGTCGTAGGTCTCGACGATCTCGACGCCGGGCGGCAGGCCCGCCTTCAGCGCCGCGAGCTTGCGCTTGACCGCGGCGATGGTCTCGAGCGCATTCGTGCCGTAACGCAGCACAATGACGCCGCCCGCGACTTCGCCTTCGCCGTCGAGTTCGGCGATGCCGCGGCGGAACTCCGGCCCGACCTGGAGATGCGCGACGTCCGAGAGCTGCACCGGGACGCCCGCCGTGCCGACGCGGAGAGGGATCTTCCGGAAGTCGTCCAAGTTCCGCAGATACCCTGTTGCCCGCACCATGTATTCCGCCTCACCCAGTTCGAGGACCGAGCCTCCAGATTCCTGATTGGCGCCGCGGATCGCTTCGATGACCTCCCGGTGCGTGATGCCGTACGCGCGGAGTCGGTCGGGCATCAGGACGACCTGGTACTGGCGCACCTGACCGCCGATGCTCGCGACTTCGGCGACGTTCGGCACCGTCTTCAGCTCATACTTCAGGAACCAGTCCTGGAGGGCGCGCAATTGCGCGAGATCGTGGCGCCCGGATCGGTCGACGAGCGCGTACTCGTAGATCCAGCCGACGCCGGTGGCGTCCGGCCCAAGCACGGGCGCGACGCCCCGCGGCAGGCGGCCCTGCGCCTGGTTCAGGTACTCGAGCACGCGCGAGCGCGCCCAGTAAAGATCCGTGCCGTCCTCGAACAGCACGTAGACGAATGAGTCTCCGAAGAACGAGTAACCGCGCACAGTCTTCGCGCCTGGCACCGACATCATCGTCGTGGTGAGCGGATAGGTGATCTGGTCCTCGACGATGCGCGGCGCCTGGCCGGGGTAGGGCGTCCGGATGATGACCTGCACGTCCGATAGATCGGGCAGCGCATCGACCGGCGTGCGCGCGACCGCCCAGACGCCCCAGGCCGTGACGAGCGCGGTCGCGAGCAGGACGAGAAAGCGGTTCTCGAGCGACCAGCGGATGAGCCGCGCGATCATGGGTGGTCCCCGTGCGGCGCGCCCTGCGTCTCGAAACGCGTGACCGCCGACTTGAGGCTCGCCTCCGAGTCGATCAGGAACTGGCCGGAGAGCACGATCGACTGGCCTTCGCTGAGGCCCGACAGGATCGCGGTCTTGCCGTCCACCTCGGCACCGGTCGTCACCCCGGCGACGTCGAAGCCGCCGCCGCCCTGCGCCACGATCACGACGCTGCGCTCGCCCGTGACGATCACGGCCTCGCTCGGCACGACGAGCTGCGGTTCGCCCGCCTGGCCCGTGAATTCGAGCGACACGAACATTCCGGGTGCGAGCTTCCGCTCCGGGTTCTCGATGACGATGCGCACCGGCAGCGACCGCGTTTCTCGATTGACCTCAGGCAGGAGCGCCGCGACGTGGCCCTCAAACTTCACGCCTGGCCACGCGGTCGCGGTCGCCTCGACGGCCGAGCCCGGCGGAATGGCCGCGATCTGCGCCTCCGGCACTTCGGCATTGACCCAGACGCTGCCGAGCCCGTTGATGCGAAAGAGGGGCGCGCCCGGCATGAAGGCGGCGCCCTCGCGCACCGCGAGCTCCGTCACGACGCCGTCGGCGGGCGCGAACACCGTGGTCGTGGCATCAGCCTTGCGCGTCTTTTCGATTCGCCGGATGATCGGCTCGGGCACGCCGAGCACGATGAGGCGCTCGCGCGCGGCGTCGCGGATCGGGCCGGCGCGCTCGGATTCGGCGTCGAGGAGCACGAGGTACTCCTCCTGCGCAGCGCGCCATTCGGGCGCTAGGATCTCGGCAAGCGGCTGCCCGCGTTGCACGCGCTCGAGGGGCGACCTGACGTAGAGGCGGGTGACGTTGCCCTGGACGCGCGCCTGGACGACTTCGAGCAGCCGCTCGTCGAAAGCGACGGAGCCGACCGCGCCGAGCCGCGACGCGATCGCTGCCTTCTCGACTTTGCCGACCCGGATGCCGAGATTCTGCACGACGCCCGGGGCGATTCGCACGGCAGTCGCCCCGGCTTCGTCCGCGTACCTCGGCACGAGCTGCATGTCCATGAAGGGCGACTTGCCGGGCTTGTCGAACTTCACGTCCGGCTTCATCGGGTCGTACCAGTAGAGGACCTGGCGTTCCCCTGGTGCAGGCTGCGTGGCACCCGCTCCTTGGCCGGCGCCGGCAGCCTCGGGGGCCTGCCGCCCCGCGAGCCAGTAACCGAGCGCAGCTCCTCCAAGCAGTGTGGCGAGAAGAGCGATGGCAATCGTTTTGAGATTCATGGTTGGTTCTCCCTTCAGCCCGGCAGGTGCCGAGCTTCGAGGTATCGGAGAAACGCCCAGGCGCGTCCGCGCGCGTCGAGAAGCTCGGCGCGCTCGATGTGAAGATCGATCTCGTCCTCGAAGGCGTCCACGGCCGAGCGCAGGTCCGCGCTTCCAGATCGGTAGGCGGCGAGCGCAGCGCGCGAGCGCTCGCGCGCGAGCGGTAAGAGCTCGCGGTCGTATTGCGCGAGCTGCTCACCCGACTGCTCCCACTCGATCAGCATCTGGCGAAGCTCCGCTGCGTGCGCGCGAAGCTCGGTCTCCAGTTCGGCCTCCAGCCGCCGGAGGTCGGCGCCGCGCGCCGCGATGACCGGGTTCTGGCGGTGCTTCGCGAAGAACGGCAAGTCGATCGTGAACTGGAGCGAAGCCATGTTGGAGAATTCTGGCCCGCGCTTCCCGTAGACGAGCTCAGCGCTCCAGTCGGGACGCCGCTCAGCGCGCGCGAGCTCGACGTCGGTCCGCCCGGCGACCAGGCGCGCATTGAAGGGAAGAATCGCGCCGTGACGCTCCATCTCCGCCAGCATGACCGCGGCTGGCACCGGCAGCGCATCGAGCGCAGGCGGCGGCCCGGGCGCCCGTTCGGCGTCCGCGCCGATCCAGCGGGCGAGCTCCACGCGCGCCTGGCGCGCCTTGCCCTCGAGATCGAGGATGCGCGTCTGGAGGCGCGCGGCTGCCGCTGCCGCGGCAAGCGCCTCGACGGTCGACGCCTTGCCTGCCGCCACGCCGACGCGCGCTGCGGTCGCGCCAAGCTCGATCTCCGGCCGCAGGCGAACGAGCTGCTCGAGCGTGGACTCGGACGTCGCGCGGCGGAACCACGCTCGGGCTGTCTCGCGCGCGACCGCGAGTCTCGTTTCCTCCAGTTCGGCATCGGCGAGCTCAACGCCGGCGGAGGCGCGCTCGCGTTCGAGCCGGCGCTTCTCGCGGCGCGGGAATTCCTGCATCAGCCCGACATTGCGCATCGTCATGAAATCGGCCGTCGTGGACCAGGCGTCCGGTCCTTCGACAGGCAGGTTGTCCACGCCGACGACGAGCGCGGGATCGGGCAGCCGTCCCGCGCTCGCCGCGAGCTCCCGCATCGAAGCCGCGCCTTCCGCGGCCGCTGTCACCTGCGGCGCGCGATCGAGCGCGAGCGCGACCGCTTCGTCGAAAGACAACGCAGACCCGTCCGCGGCACTGGACAAAGGGCTGGCGATGAGGAGCAGCAGGCAGATGGGCCAACGCATGTGATCTCTCCCGGGATTCGGATCACGCCGCCGGACGACCGCAGGGCGCGCGGGCGCCGCGGCGGTCATACGAAGACGCACGGAACCGGCCGCATTGGCCGGTCAGGCGGGAGTGGAACTTACAACCGCAGGCGCTTGGTGCGGAGGTACGTCCGCGAGGCGTCGCGCCGAGGCGGGTTCGGCGGCGCGAGCGTTTCGTCATGCCGAGTGGCGGGCTGCGCGAAAGCGATTGTCGAGACGGGAAGGAGCGGGAACTGCGGCGAGCCGAAATGCATCGGCTTTGGAAGTTCGACGCGAATCGGCGAATAGGACGTCGCCTGTGCGGTAGTGGGCACGCTGGCGCAGCAAGCCGCCGCGTTGCCGGCAAGGGTCCCCGACCCGTCTTCTGGGCAGGGTGCGGATCCACGGTCCGGGCAGCAGTCGCCCGCGGAAGCGGCAGCGCAGGCCAGAGCCGGCGCAGTCCCGCCCAGCAGGGCGAGCCAGAAAGCGAGCAGTGCGGCAGGCAGGCGCGACACCCGTGAATGCTCCGTGATGCGTCGGCTGACAGATTCGACAATCGGCAGAATCCGCCGTTCTATGCCTTCAAGTCAACCGAATGAGGGCACAATCGGCCCTATTTTGGCGTGCCGGGCGACTTCGGCCCTTGATCCGGCTCAAGTTGTGTGCGGTCGCTCACGTTCGGTCCGCTCGAGCCGGTCGAGAACCGGGCAACTCGCATCGCGTTCGTTTGCATCGCAACGAACGACGAGTTCAGCAAGATCCTTTCGCAACCGGCGCAGCTCGCGCAGGCGCGCATCCACGTCCGCAAGCTTCGCCACAGCGAGTGCCCGCGTGGCGCGTCAGGAGGCGCGGTTCCGGAGCACGAGCAGGCTCTCGATTTCGGTCAGCTTGAATCCCATCGCCTGAGCCCGGCGGATGAAGCGCAGCCGTTTGGCGTCGGCGCCGCTGTAGCGGCGGACGCCGCCAGGAGGCCGCGCGGGCTCCGGCAAGAATGCGACGCCTTACGATCTCGGCGCAATTCTTTTCCGAGGCGATGAACAGCATCAGGTCAGCCAGGAGCTGCAGCTTTACGGCGACGCAAGGGGCGAACGCCTGCGCTGGATCGGCGGACTGCACTATTTTCAGGAGAACGCGACATACGAACAGCAGTTCAGGAATTACCTGCCGGCTGCGTCCCGCTGGGACGTCGGCTGGCCGGCGGGCGATGTCAGGAATGATTCGTTCGCGGCATATGCGCAACTTGCGTACGCACTTACGCCGCGGCTGCACATGACGGCAGGCGCCCGCTACAACGTGGACGGACGGCAGCTCACGTCGCGGAATCGACAGCAGATCGGTGCCGTGGAAATCTGCCGGCTCGATCCGGCCTTGCGCGACCAGCCCGAAACCTGCAAGGCCACGCTGCCTGAGCGCACATTCAGTTATGCGCCCTGGACCATCGTCGTCGATTACACACCAGCGGCTGACACGATGATGTATGCCAAGCTAAGCCGCGGTCATCGCGCAGGCGGCTACAACATTCGCGGCGCGACTGTGGTGGACCTCGACACGTTTGAGCCCGAGCGGGTCACGGCCGTCGAGGTGGGTGTCAAGAAGGAAATGTTCGACAGCCGGTTGCGGCTCAACCTGGCATTGTTCCGGTCGCAGTTCGAAGACATTCAGCTGACGCACCTCGAATTGACGGCGCCGGGTCTGCGCGGCGTGCGCTTCATCGAGAACGGGGGCGAGGCGTACATCGAGGGCGGCGAGCTGGAAGTCGTGGTAATGCTGGGACGGCTGCGGCTGGGCGGATTCTATGCCGCGACCCGGCCGCGGTTCACGCAACTCGACCCGCAGGTGGCGGGAGTCACCTTGGACTCCGTATTCCCGATGACGCCCGACTGGAACGCGTCACTCATGACAGACCTGCCACTCAATGCCGGCGCCTGGGAATTCAACATTCATGCCGATTATTCTTGGCGCGATGACATGCCGTTCTCGTACGATCCCGCGTCGCTTGCCCGACAGCACGCGCACGGCCTGCTCAACGCGCTGTTCTCGGCCCGATACGTTCCGGGAAGCCTCGAACTCGCCGTGTGGGGGCGGAACCTGACCGATCGGCGTTACATCAATCGGGCATTCGACACCGACTACTACATCAGCGCCGCGCCTGGTGATCCGAGGACCTACGGACTGTCGCTCACCTATCGCCTCGCCGGTCGCTGAGCTGCGCACGGCCGTGCTACCCTAGCGCCCCGTTTTTTGGACGGTGCCGGGTCGTACTTTCGTCATCTACGGCTCTTGTAGATGACGAAAGTACGACCCGGCACCAATCAGACATGCTCCAGACGATTCACGACAAGCTGAAGGGAATTTTCGCGGTCACGATCTTGGTGCTGCTCGGCATTGTCTTCGTTTTCTGGGGCGTCGATGTCAGCGTAGGAAGCTTCACCAAGGCGCGTGGCATCGAGGTCAACGGCCGCGAGATCGCCGTCGAGGAAGTGCGGCGGCAATACCAGGAACAGATGTCCCGGGTCGAGGCCGCGATGGGCGAGGCGGGCGTGCCGGAGGAGATGCGCAAGACGATGCAGCAGCGCGTGCTGGACCAGGCGGTGCAGATGGAGCTCATCCGCCAGCGCACGCGCAAGCTCGATTTCGAGGCGACGGACGTGGAAGTCCTCGAAACCATCCAGTTGGTTCCCGCTTTCCAGGTCGAAGGCAAATTCTCGACCGACGCCTATCACGCCGCGCTGCGCTCCAACAATTTGACGCCCGAGCGCTTCGAAGCGGAGCAGCGCGAATTCGTGCTTGCCCGCCAGCTCGACCGCGGCATCGAAAGCTCGGCATTCGTGCTGCCGTCGGAACTCCAGCGGCAGGTGGCGCTCCGCGACGAGACGCGCACGCTCGGATGGGTGACCGTGCCGGCGAAGGAGTTCGAATCGGCGGTCGTGCTCGACGACGCGGCCATACGGGAGCACTACGAGGCGAACGCGTCCCGGTACATGACCGACGAACAGGCGACGGTCGATTTCGTCGAGCTCGACATCGATGCATTCGCCGCCGCCGCGTCGGTGACTGAGGAGACGCTTCGCCAGTACTACGAGGAAAACAAGGCACGCTACACGCAGCCCGGCCGCCGGCACGCCCGTCACATCCTGATCGAAGCGGGCACGGACGAAAAGGCCGCCGAGGAAGAGGCCAGGCGAGCCTACGAGCGCGCGATGGCCGGCGAGGATTTTGGAGCGCTCGCGCGCGAGCTGTCTGACGACACGGGCTCGAAGGAGTCGGGCGGCGACCTCGGCGAGGCTGAACGGGACAGTTTCGTCGGGCCCTTCGGCGACGCCGTCTGGAGCATGAAGCCGGGCGAGATCCGCGGGCCCGTGAAGACCGAGTTCGGCTGGCATGTCATCAAGCTCGAGAGCATGACTCCGGAGACGACCCGGAGCTTCGACCAGGTGCGCGCCGAGCTCGAGCCCGAATACCGGCGCTCGCAGGTCGAAAAGGCGTTCGGCGATGCGCAGGAAGAGCTCGACACCCTGGCCTTCGAAGCATCCGGCGACATCGCCGCCCTTGCTGCACAGATGAAGCTGCCGCTGAAGCGAATCGAGCGCTACACGCGCGCCGGCAGCGCCGAGCTCGGCGCGACGCCGAAGGTGACCGAAGCGGTGTTCTCGCCGGACGTGCTCGCCGGCCGCGAGCTGCGCACCGTCGAGCTCGCGCCCGGAAAGGTGGTTGCGCTCGCAGTCAAGGCTCACGAGCCCGCGAAGGCGAAGCCGCTCGACGAAGTCCGCGGGGAGGTCGTCGAGTCCGCCCGGCTCGAGGCGGCCGCGAAGCTCGCTGCCGCGCGTGCCGGCGAGGTCGTCGCCGAACTCGGGAAGGGCGCCTCGTGGCCGGCCGCCGTCGCGAAGTGGAGGGGCGAGGCTGCGACTCAGGATCCGAAGCCCGTGGGCCGGCAGGATGCCGCGGCGCCGGCCGAAGTGCTCGAAGCGGCCTTTCGAGCGCCGGCGCCAGGCGACGGACCGCGCTACGGCGTAGCGACACTCGCGAATGGCGACACGGCGATCTGGACCGTGACATCCGCTCAGAAGGGCAATCTTTCCGCGCTGGCGCCGGACGCCCGGCAGGCCGCGCACGATGATGCGCGCGTTCGCGCGGCCATGTCCGACGCGACGGTGTACGTCACCGCCATGCGCGCGAACGCAGACATCGACGTGAATCCGCAGTTGTTCGAATAAGGCAGAGGGCCGCTGGGCCGGCCGGACCAGCCCTCGTTCGCTCAGCCGATCTTTATTCGCTCACTCGCGGGTCCGGCCGGCCCAGCGGCCGGCCGCCGTAGCCGATCACGTGCATTCAAGTCGCATCTGTACCAGCCGGCAAGAGGAGTCAACTCGCCGCGCGCACGGGCGCGGCGGGGGTCCTGAGCGAGCGAATGTCCGTTCTTCTGAGCTCGCGAGGGAACCCCCGCCAGCCCGTGCAGCGCGGCTCGTGACCACACTATTCCGGGAAGCTCATCCCGACGTGTGAATAGCCGGCATCGACGTACAGCGTCTCGCCAGTAATACCTGCCGCGAGATCCGAACAGAGAAATGCCGCAGCGTTGCCGACGTCGTCGATCGTCACGTTCCGCTTGAGCGGCGACACCTGCTCGACGTGGTGCAGCATTTTCCGGAATCCCGGAATGCCTGCCGCTGCGAGCGTCTTGATCGGGCCGGCCGAGATCGCGTTCACGCGGATGTTCTTCGCGCCGAGGTCCGCCGCGAGGAAGCGCACGTTGGCCTCGAGGCTTGCCTTTGCGAGGCCCATGACGTTGTAGGCGGGAATCGACCGGACGGCGCCGAGGTAGGACAGCGTCAGGATCGCCCCGGCGCGGCCCTCCATGAGCGGCAGGCCGGACCGCGCGAGTGCCGTCAGGCTGTAGCTCGACACATCGTGGGCACTGGCGAAGTTCTCGCGGGTCGTCGCCTCGACGAACCCACCGGTCAGCGCCTCGCGCGGCGCGAAGGCGACCGAGTGGACGATGATGTCGAGGGAAGTCCATTCGCTGCGAAGCCGCTTGAACGCGGCGTCGATCTCGGCGTCGATTCCGACGTCCATCGGCATGACGAGCTTCGATCCGAGTTCACCCGCGAGATCGACGACGCGTTCCTTGATGCGGTCGTTCTGATAGGTGAAGGCGAGTTCGGCGCCTTCGCGGCGCATGGCCTGCGAGATTCCCCAGGCGATGGAACGATCGGTCGCGAGCCCGACGATCAGGGCTTTCTTGCCTGCCAGGAACCCCATGCCTTCCCTCCCGCCGGGATCAGCCGCCGATGCCGGAATCTCCGCCGACGTGGATCGTCAGCAATTGGCCGGCGCGCAATGCCGTGCTGCCGCCCATGTTATTCCAAGCCTGGAGGTCGCGGACGGTGACGGCGAAGCGGCGCGCGATGCCCGACAGCGTATCGCCGCGCTTCACCTTGTAGTTCACCTTGCCCGCCGTCGCGGCGACCTTCGTCGTCTCCGCGGAGGCGTACTGCGCATTGCCGCCGCTGCCGGCGACCTGCAGCCGCTGGCCTGGCTGCAGCAGGGTCTTCGTCGAGAGGTGGTTCATGCGTGCAAGCTGTGCAACCGTCATGCCGTAACGGCGCGAGATGCTCCAGAGCGATTCGCCGCTCTTGACGCGGTGGATTCTCCGTTCCATGTCCGAGCCGAGACCGGCCCGAAGCTGCGACACGTCGCCCGCCGGCACCCGGAGCTCGTCGCCCGGCCGCAGGGCGGCGCGCTTGCCGGCATTCATGCGATCGAGGAATTGCTCGGGTACCTGGTAGCGCCCGGCGATCGACGCGAGCGACTCGCCCGGGGCGACCGTGTGCACGCCGAGGCGGGCACGGGCATTGGCGTCGAGCACGGCGAGCTTCTCGTTGAACGCGCCTGCAACGACTTCCGGGATCAGCACTCGATGCGGGCCTTCCGGATCCGTCATCCAGCGGTTCCAGGCCGGGTTCAGCGCATGCAGCTCTTCCGTGTCGACGCCGGCGAGCTCAGACATCAGGCGGAGGTCCACCGGGCCCTCGGTCGGCACGACCCGGAAGTAGGGGACATCCGGGATCTGGGGAAGGTAGAAACCGTAGGCGTCGGGCGTGCGGATCATCTTCGCGAGGGCGATCATCTTCGGGACGTAGGCGCGAGTCTCCGCCGGCAGGGACAGCGAGAAGAAATCGGTCTTGCGGCCCAGCGCGCGGTTGCGGTTGATCGCCCGCTGGATGTTGCCTGAGCCGTAGTTGTAGGCCGCGATCGCCAGGAACCAGTCGCCGTCGAAGCGGTCGTGCAGCTGCTCGAGGTACTCGAGCGCAGCGCGCGTGGATTCGATCACGTCGCGTCGCTGGTCCTGCCAGTAATTCCGGCGGAGCCCATAGCGCTCGCCGGTCGGCGCCATGAACTGCCAGAGCCCCGAAGCGTGGCTGCGCGAATATGCAAACGGGTTGAACGCGCTCTCGACGATGGGCAGCAGCGCAAGGTCGCCGGGCAGGCCCCGCGCCTCGACTTCGTTCGCGACGTGATGCATGTAGCGCTGCGCCCGGCCGAAGACGCGCGCGACGTAATCGGGGTTGCGTTGCAGCCACTCGATTTCGCGATTGACGCGCTGATGTTCGACGACGGGCAGCGACAACTGGCCGCGGATGCGTACGAGCACGTCGCCGTAGACGACGGCCGGAGCGAGCGGCTCGATGGCCGGCGCCTGCGCCTCGAGTTCCTCGGGCGGGGTCTCGGACGCTTCTTCCTCGTCGGGAAAGGCGACGTCGGCCGGGTCGTTGACGATCTGTTCGGTTGGCAGCGAGCTCGTCGGCGGCGGCACGGGAGTCGTGATGCAGCCCGCCATCGCGAGGCCGATGATGCAGAGGGCAAGCGGGGCCAGGATGCGGATTCGCCTGTCAGTCATCGAAACGTATCCTTCCAGCTGCGAATTTCGGCGAACACTTCGACCGGCGTCGGCAGCATCCTGCCGGCGCGGCGTTCGGCCGATGATTTGACATTTTCATGTCGACTTCGCAGAAATGGATTGACGCGCTTCTCAAGCTCGACAGTCGATGGCAGCGTCGGCCGGCCCCGTGCCCTGCGTCCACCCGCCCGTTTGACATAGTCCATTATGTCCGAGTTGCGCGGCTCGACGGCCATCGCGAAGCGCAAATTGGCCTCCGTATACTCATGGCCGCAGAAAACGAGGGTCTCCGCGGGGAGGCCGGCGAGCGCCTCCAGGGAGGCCAGCATCTGTTCCGCGGTCCCTTCGAAGAGCCGGCCGCAACCCGCGCTGAAGAGCGTGTCCCCGCAGAAGACCGCGCCGTGCCCGAAATAGGCGATGTGCCCCGCGGTATGACCCGGCACGTCCATTGCAGAGAACTCGAGACCGAGTTCGTCGATGCGCGCCGCCGTTCCGTCCGACATCTTCTCCACGTCGACCGGCATCCGCTCGCGCGCGGGGCCGAAGACGCGCGCGCCCGTGACCGCGACGAGTCGCGCGACGCCGCCGACGTGATCGGCATGATGATGCGTCGCGAGGATCGCAGCGAGTCGCAGGTCCTCCGCGACTAGCACGGCCTCCACGGGCGCGGCGTCGCCGGGGTCGACGACCGCGACGGCCTGCGGATCGGTGCGGCCGCGGATCAACCAGATGTAATTGTCCTGGAAGGCCGGAATCGGCCGGACGTCGAGCATGCGCGAGTTTGCGTCAAACGCGGGCAGCCGGCCAACTGGCCGAGGCGGCGGGACGGCGGTTATGCTTTCCTCATGGTCCCGCAAGCATCCGGTCTCGACGCCTGGCTCGCCGGCCCGCTCGGCAGCATGTTGCTCGAGCAGGAGCGCACGATCGTCGCAAACTCACTCGAGTGCGCGTTCGGGCTCCACTGCCTGCAGGTCGGCGCCTGGGGCGCATCCGACACTTTTCTTTCCCGCGCGCGCACCCGCCGCGCCGCGCTCGTCGCAAGCCGGCAATTTGACGGTGCCGCGCTCGTGGCCGAGCCGTCGGCGCTCGCGCTTCAGGCAGACAGCGTCGACGTGATGCTGCTGCCGCACACGATCGAGTTCGCGCCGGACCCGCACGAGGTGTTGCGCGAAGCGGCGCGCGTGCTGACCGGCGAGGGCGAGCTCGTGGTTCTCGGCTTCGAGCCGCTCGGCAGCTGGTCGCTCAGGAATGCTTTCACGCGCGGCGGCTGCCCGCCGGGCATCAGCCGCACGATTTCGGCGACCCGCCTGGCGGACTGGCTGAAGCTCGTTGGATTCGAGGTCGGGCCTGTCGAGCGTTACCTGTATGCCCCGCCATTCGCGGGCCTGCAGGCGGCGAAGTCGCGTGGATTCCTCGAGCGCCTCGGCCGGCGCGCCTGGCCGAGGTTCTCCGGGGCCTACCTCGTGCACGCGCGCAAGCGCGTGCATTCGATGACGCCGGTGCGCCTGCGCCAGCGGCTTCGCACCGCGGTCATCGGCGGCCTGGCCGAGCCCGCCGCGCGGCGCGTCTCTTGAACCGCGTCGAGATTTACACCGACGGCGCCTGCCGCGGTAATCCGGGTGCCGGCGGCTGGGGCGCGGTGATGCGTTACCGCGGACGCGAGCGTGAGCTCTTCGGCGGTGAGCCGGACACCACGAACAATCGCATGGAGCTGACGGCCGCGATCCGCGCACTCGAGGCGCTGCATCGTCGCTGCCGCGTTTCCATATACACGGACTCAACGTATGTCCGCGACGGAATCACGACATGGCTGGCCGACTGGAAGCGCCGGGACTGGAAGACCGCGGACCGCAAGCCGGTCAAGAACCGCGACCTGTGGCAGCGCCTGGACGAGCTCGCCGCGGCGCATGACGTCGCGTGGCACTGGGTGCGCGGGCACGCGGGCCATCCCGAGAACGAGCGCGCGGATGCGCTTGCGAATCGCGGCATCGACGAGCTCCGGAACGGCTCCGCCGTGTCCTAACTGGTATCCTTCAGCACCGTGCGCCAGATCGTCCTCGACACCGAAACGACCGGGCTCGAACTCTCCGATGGCCACCGCATCATCGAGATCGGCTGTGTCGAGTTGTTGCACCGGCGTCCGACCGGCCGCAACTGGCATCGTTACTTCCGCCCGGGGCGTGAGGTGGACCCGGGCGCGCTCGCAGTCCACGGAATCACCAACGAATTCCTCCTGATGCAGGCCTCGTTCGCCGACGTCGCCGAGGAATTCCTCGCCTTCGTGGACGGTGCCGAGCTCGTGATCCACAACGCCGAGTTCGACGTCGGTTTCCTCGACGCCGAGCTGCAGGCAGCAGGAATAGCAGGCACGATCTCCGAACGCTGCCGCATCTGCGACACGCTCGCAATGGCGCGCCGCATGCACCCCGGTCAGCGGAACAGCCTCGACGCGCTCTGCAAGCGCTACAACGTCGACAACTCGGGCCGCGACCTGCACGGCGCGCTGCTCGACGCCCGGATCCTCGCGGATGTCTATCTCGCGATGAGCGGCGGCCAGGCCGCGCTCGGGCTCGATGCCGGGCCCGTGCAGCCAGGTGCGTCCACGACAGCCGGCCCGGTGCAGCGGGGCGCGGTCGGGATCCCGGTCATCCGCCCGAGCGCGGCAGAGCTCGAAGCGCACGAGAAATCGCTCCAGGCGATCGAGCGCGCGTCGAACAGGCGCGCGCTCTTCCGCGCGGGACCATCCCGTGGCGCGTAGGCCGCCGGCCGGGCTGTCGCTTCGGAACTGCCGCATCGGCGTGATCGGCCTCGGCTATGTCGGGCTGCCCCTCGCGGTCGAGTTCGGCAAGCACTACGAGACGACCGGATTCGACATCAATCCGGCGCGCATCGCGGAACTGCGCAAGCACAAGGACCGCACTCTGGAAGTCGATGCGAGGGAGTTGCGCGAGTCGAAGCGCCTGCGGTTCACGTCGGAACCGAAAGACCTGAAGCCCTGCAGGGTCTACATCGTCACCGTGCCTACGCCGATCGACGCCGACAAGCGACCGGATCTCGGCCCGCTCGAGCTCGCGAGCGAGACGGTCGGCAAGCTGCTGAAGCGCGGCGACATCGTCATCTACGAGTCGACCGTCTTCCCGGGCTGCACCGAGGAGATCTGCGTGCCGATCCTCGAGCGGCACTCGGGGCTGAAGTTCAACCGCGACTTCCACGCGGGATACAGTCCCGAGCGCATCAACCCGGGCGACCGCGAGCACCGGCTTCCGACGATCCGCAAGGTCACATCGGGCTCGACGCGGGAGGCGGCCGCCTTCGTCGACAAGCTTTACGCCTCGATCGTGACCGCCGGCACGCACCGGGCGTCCTCGATACGCGTCGCCGAGGCGGCGAAGGTCATCGAGAACACGCAGCGCGACGTCAACATCGCGCTCATCAACGAGCTGGCCATGATCTTCAACCAGCTCGGCATCGACACCCAGGAGGTGCTCGAGGCGGCCGGCAGCAAGTGGAACTTCCTTGCGTTCCGGCCGGGCCTGGTCGGCGGGCACTGCATCGGCGTCGATCCGTACTACCTGACGCACAAGGCGCAGCAGATCGGCTACCACCCGGAGATGATCCTTGCCGGGCGGCGCATCAACGACAACATGGCGCTCTATGTCGCCGGCGAGGTCGTCCGGCTCATGGCGGCGAAGCGCATCCACGTGAAGTCGTCGCGCATCCTCGTCATGGGACTCGCATTCAAAGAAAATACGCCGGATCTGCGAAACTCCAAGGTCGCGGACCTCGTCGCGGAGCTCAAGGAGAACGGCGCCGAGGTTGACGTCTGGGATCCCTGGGTGGGCGCCAGGGAGGCGAGGGCAGAGTACGGAATCCAGCTCGTGAAGCGGCCGTCGCGCGGCCGCTACGACGCGATCGTGCTCGCCGTCGGCCATCGCGAGTTCCTCGCGATGACGCCGGCCGAGATTCGCCGGCTGGCGAAACGCAAGCACGTCGTCTACGACATCAAGTACCTGTTCGGGCGCGAGCAGGCCGACGGCCGGCTATAGGAGCCTCCAATTGAGTCCCGCATGGGCGCGACCGCGGCGACGAAACCAAGGGGACGCTCCCCTTTAACGTAAACGGAGTGCCGATGAATGCAATCGTTGATGTTAAAGGGGAGCGTCCCCTTTGTTTCATAATCGCCCGGTCCCTGCGGGTTACGCGCCTCATGCGGGACTCAATCGGAGGCTCCTAATGCGCGTGCTGGTCACGGGCGCGGCGGGCTTCATCGGCTACCACGTGGCCGAACGGCTCCTGGCGCGCGGCGACGAGGTGATCGGCCTCGACAACCTGAATCCGTACTACGACCCGACGCTGAAGCAGGCAAGGCTCGCGCGGCTCAGCGCGCAGAAGAATTTCCGGTTCGCAAGAATCGACCTCGTCGACCGCGTCGGGATCGAGAGGCTGTTCGCGGGATCCGCAATCGGGCGCGTAGTGCACCTCGCGGCGCAGGCGGGCGTGCGCTACTCGGTCGAGAATCCGCACGCCTACGCGGACAGTAACCTCACCGGGACGCTGCACGTGCTGGAAGGATGCCGCCATCATCGCGTCGAGCACCTGGTCTTCGCTTCGACGAGTTCCGTCTACGGCGCGAACACGAAGATGCCGTTCTCGGTGCACCAGAACGTCGATCATCCATTGTCTTTCTACGCCGCGACGAAAAAGGCCAACGAGCTGATGGCGCACACCTACGCCTCGCTCTACGGACTGCCGGTCACGGGATTGCGCTTCTTCACGGTGTACGGGCCCTGGGGCCGGCCGGACATGGCGCTTTTCATGTTCACGCGCAATATCCTGGCCGGCAAGCCAATCGACGTTTTCAACTACGGAAAGCACCGGCGCGACTTCACCTACGTCGACGACATCGCGGGCGGCGTCGTCGCCGCACTCGACCGCGTCGCCGCGCCCGACCCGGGCTGGGACGGCGACAATCCCGATCCCGCGACGAGCAAGGCGCCGTACCGGCTCTACAACATCGGGAACAACCGGCCGGTCGAGCTGATGCACTACATCGAGGTGCTGGAGGGCTGCCTCGGGCGCAAGGCGGAAAAGAACCTGCTGCCGCTGCAGGTGGGCGACGTTCCGGACACCTGGGCGGATGCGGAAGACCTCGTGCGCGACGTCGGTTACCGGCCATCGACCCCGGTCGAGGCCGGTGTCGCGAAGTTCGTCGAGTGGTACCTCGACTATTACCGGGATGGGGGCCCGGCGGATCCGCGGGTCACGAATCTTGGCTGAGGGACTCAGGAGCCAGGCGCGGCGACTCGCTGGCGTGCCGGTGGCAAGCCTGTTTGCCGCGGATCCGGACCGCTTCCGCCATTTCTCGCGGGAGGCCTGCGGCCTGCTCCTCGATTTCAGCCGCCAGCGCCTCGATGCGGCCGCATTCGACGCATTGACTGGGCTTGCGGATTCGAACGGACTGCGCGCGCGGACCGACGCACTCTTCGCCGGCGAGCCGGTCAACTCGACCGAGCGCCGGGCGGCTCTGCACGCGCTCCTGCGCGTTCCCGCCGGCAGCCCGGTATCCGCGAGGCTCGCGCCGCTGCACGCGGAAGTCCTGGCCGTGCGCGCGCAGTGCGCTTCCTTCGTGGGCGACGTGCATGCCGGGCGCCGCACCGGGGCCAAAGGCGTGCGTTTCACGGACGTCGTGAACATCGGCATCGGCGGCAGCGACCTGGGTCCGGCCATGGCGACCAGCGCGCTCGCTCCCTACGACGCGGGTCTCGTGCGCTGCCATTTCGTGTCGAACGTGGACGGCACCCAGTTCACGGAAATCGCCCCGATGCTCGATCCCGGCAGCACGCTCGTCATCGTCTGCTCCAAGACGTTCACGACGCAGGAGACGCTTTCGAACGCGCGGCGCATCCGCGCCTGGCTCGCAGCGAAGCTCGGCGAGTCCGCCGTGCCGCGCCACTTTGCCGCCGTGTCCACGAATGCCGCGGCGATGGACGACTTCGGCGTCGGCCGCGATGCGCGCTTCGCAATGTGGGACTGGGTCGGCGGCCGGTACTCGCTCTGGTCGGCGGTCGGGCTTTCGCTCGAGCTCGCGATCGGGACTCGGCATTTCGAGGCCTTGCTCGCAGGTGCCCACGCGATGGACGAGCACTTCCGGACAGTGCCGTGGCGCGACAACCTGCCTGCGCTGCTCGGCCTGATCGCGCACTGGAACCGGAACGGTCTGGATTGCGAGAGTCATGCCGTACTGCCCTACAGTCAGCGGCTTGCGCGGCTTCCGGCTTACTTGCAGCAACTCGAGATGGAAAGCCTCGGCAAGCGCGCGACGCAGGGCGGCAATCTGGTTGCAAGCCGGACGGGCGCCGTGATCTGGGGCGAGCCGGGTTCCAACGCGCAGCATTCCTTCTTCCAGCTCCTGCACCAGGGAACGGCTGAAGTGAGCAGCGATTTTCTGCTGCCGCTCGCGGGCGGCGCCGATTCGGCCGCCGACGAGCTCGTGATCGCGAATTGCCTGGCCCAGGTGCACGCCTTCATGAGCGGGCATGCATCGAGCGACCTGCATCGCGTCCATCCAGGCAGCCGGCCGGTCTCGCTGATCGCTTTTCCACGTCTCGATCCGGCGACCCTCGGTGCGCTAGTCGCGCTCTACGAGCACAAGGTCTTCGTCGAATCGGTGCTTTGGGACATCAATCCCTTCGATCAATGGGGGGTCGAGCTCGGCAAGAAGATCTGCGCATCGCTGCTGCCGCTCGGCAAATCGCAGCCGCCACCGGAACTTACGGGTCTTTCGGACTGGATCGCGCGCCACCGCTGATCTCTCGCGCGGTTGCAGCCCCCTCTCGGCACAGTCTACAATGCCGGGCTATTTTGCCAATTGGATCATGTGCTTACATCTCTTTTCAAAGTGACGGCGCGCGTTGCCGCACGCTGCGTCGCTGTCCTTGCAGTCGCGCTCGGCGCGCCATTTGCCGTGCTAGCCGAACCTTGGCTTGAGCCCGGCGACGCGAGGCTTCGCCATGACCTGCAACTGCTCGCCGATGCCGGCATCGTTCGAGCGCCGCTCACGGCCTGGCCTGTGTCCTGGCCGGAAATCGCGCGCGACATTGGGGGGGTCGCGGACGCGTCGAAGCGGCCCCTGCATCTCGAGGCGGCGCTTGCCCGCGTGCGCCGCGCGGCCGGTGTCGCGACGCGAAGCGGCAACTTCCAGCTCGACGCCTATGTCGCGGGATCCGGAAATCCGATGGAGCTTCGCCGTTTCGACGATATCCCGCGCGAATCCGGCGAGTTTTCCGTCGGCGCGCAGTACATGGGGAAGCGATTCGCATACCGCGCGCAGGCGACGGCGGTTGCCGACGCTTCGGACGACAAGGATTTCCGGCCCGACGGCAGCTACGTCGGAATGGCGCTCGGCAACTGGATGTTGCACGCAGGCTATATCGATCGATGGTGGGGCCCCGGCTGGGAGGGGAGCCTCATCTACGGCAGCAACGCCCGGCCGATTCCTTCCGTCACGATCGAGCGGAATTATTCGGATCCTATCGATCACCCCTGGCTCGAGTGGATCGGGCAATGGCGTTTCGTCGCAACGATGGGCCAGCTCGAGGAAGAGCGGACCGACGCGCCCAATGCGCAGCTCTTCGGCATGCGCTTGACCTGGAAGCCGCACGATCGCGTCGAGGTCGGCTTCTCCCGCACCGCGCAGTGGTGCGGTGACGGCCGGCCCTGCGATGCCTCGACCTTCTGGGACCTCCTGACCGGCAACGACAACGACCAGCCGCTCGAGGAGCAGCCGGGCAACCAGCTCGCCGGATTCGACGCCCGGTGGTCGATTCCCTGGGCGCCGGTGGCGCTTTACGCGCAGGCGATCGGCGAGGACGAGGCGAACTATCTCCCGAGCAAATACCTTGGTCTTGCCGGCCTCGAAATCTCGGGCGGCTTCGGGGAGCGCTCCTGGCGAGTGCACCTGGAAGCCGCGGACACCGCCTGCAGCTTCTACGAGAATCCACCGCAATACGGTTGCGCCTACCGCAACGTGATCTACCGCGACGGCTACCAGTACTACGACCGCGTCATCGGTCACTCGATCGACGGCGACAGCCGGCAGCTTGCGACCGGCGCGATGCTGGTCAACGGCGACGGGAGCAGCTGGGAAGTCGCGCTACAGGGCGCGAAGGTGAATCGCAAGGGCGCCAACCGGGTCCATTCCATATCGCTTGTCCCGCAGGAGATACTCTCCCTGGACGTCCATCACCGCCGGGAGCTGTTCGGGGGTGACTTGCGGGTCGGCATCGGCTATGAAGAGCGCGACGCTGCGGAAGGCGGTGTCGACCAAGAAGACTTTCGGGGATACCTGCAATGGTCCGGACGGTTCTGATGCTTCGGCTGCGCGCGATGGCCTGGCTGTGTTCGGCTTTGGTCGCACTGGCGATCGGGGTGCACCCGGCGGCTGCCCAGACTCCCAGCACGGAGCAGCTCGATGCCTTCAGGACCCTGCCGCCCGCGCAGCAGCAGGAACTCCTCAAGCAGTACGGCCTCAGCATCCCCCCCACGGGGCCGCCGCCGACGTCACCCACGGCGCCGACCTCGCAGTTGCGAGAAGGCGTGATACCCATCGGCCTGCCGTTGCCGACGGCGGAGGAGTCGCTCGAGACGGAACCGCGCCTGCGGGCCGGGGATTCCCTGTTACTCGACGTCACCGAAGCCATCGGCCCCGACTTCACGCTGCTGCCGCCGCCGCCTGCGCCTGTCGCGGGCACGCAGGACGTTGAGGTGGAGGTCAATCGCACCTTTGTCGAATTCCAGCGTGGGATCCGCAATGGCAACCCCTATCGGCTGGATCGGGCCGGACGACTGCTCCTTCCGGGACAGATCAGCATCACGCTCGCCGGGCTCAGCATCGCAGAAGCCACAGAACGGCTGAACGCCGATCCGCGGCTCGAGGCCATGGCATTCCACTTGTTATACCTGCCGGTCGAACCGGAGCTCAAGCCGTTCGGCTACGACCTCTTCACGATGGTGCCGACGACCTTCGCGCCGGCGAGCGACATCCCCGTGCCTTCCACTTACGTGGTCGGGCCCGGCGACACCATCGAAGTGCAACTCATCGGCGATTCAGCGGGCTGGTACCCGCTCATCGTCGACCGCGACGGTCTGGTCGACCTGCCGGAGCTCGGCCCCGTAGCCGTTGCCGGCCTGACCTTCGAGGAGGCGAAGGCGAAAATCGAGCAGCAGGTCGCCGGCCAGATGATCGGCACGCGCGCGAACGTGTCGGTCGGCGCGCTGCGCTCGATCCAGGTGTTCGTGATGGGCGAGGCGATGCGCCCGGGCTCGTACACGGTCAGCGGGCTGTCGACGATGACGAATGCGCTGTTCGCGAGCGGCGGCGTGCGCGAAATCGGCTCGCTGCGCAGGATCCAGTTGAAGCGCAACGGCAGCGTCGTCAAGCAGCTCGATCTCTACGCCATGCTGCTGCACGGCGACACGAGCGGCGATGCGCGGCTGCTGTCGGGCGACGTGATATTCATACCGCCGGTCGGCCCGACCGCGGCGGCCACCGGCGAGGTGCGAAGGCCTGCAATTTACGAACTGAAGGACGGCGATACTGCCGCGGAGCTCCTGCGCCTCGCCGGCGGGTTGACGCCGATAGCCGATTCGCGCACGGCGCGGATCGAGCGTGTGGCCGATGCGCGCGAGCGCATGGCGCTTACGCTCGACCTTGCGACGCCCCAAGGGCTCGGCGCGAAGCTGCAGTCGGGCGATGTGGTGCAGATCGACGCGATTCGGGACCGGCTCGAGGGCGCGGTTGCGCTCATGGGTCACGTTCACCGCGCCGGCCGCGTGCAATACCGGCCCGGCATGCGCCTGACCGATCTCGTCGGGAGCCTCGACGAGGTGAAGCCGCTCGCCGATACGCATTACGTGCTGGTGCGGCGCGAGACGGGACCGACCCGGCTCGTGTCGGCGCTCTCCGCGGACCTGGAGGCGGCCTTCCTCGCGCCGGGCAGCGAAGCCAACCTGCTGCTGCAGTCACGGGACACGGTTTACGTGTTCGACCTTGCGACGAGTCGCGAACGCCTCATGCGGCCGCTGCTCACCGAGCTCGAACGGCAGAGCGCCGCCGGCCTGCCGCAGCAGGTCGTCAGCGTTACCGGGCGCGTCAAGGTACCCGGCGACTACCCGCTCGAGCCCGGCATGACGGTCAGCGACTTGCTGCGCGCCGGTGGCGGCCTAGACCAGGCGGCATTCTCCGGGCAGGCCGAGCTCACTCGACATCAGGTCGCGGGCGGCGCGCGCCTCGAGGCGACACTCCTTTCGGTCGACCTCAACGCCGTGCTGGCGGGCGTGCCGAACGCGGACTTGCCACTGCAGGCTTTCGACCAGCTGGTCATCAAGGAAATGCCGCAGTGGCAGGCACGGGAAAAGATCCTGATGATCGGGGAGGTCCGCTTTCCCGGCGAATATCCGATCCGGCGCGGCGAGACCCTCAAGGAAGTCGTCCAGCGGGCCGGAGGCCCCACGGATCTCGCCTTCAATGGAGGCGCGGTGTTCACGCGGCTGCAGCTCAGGGAGCGCGAGCAGCGACAGCTCCAGCTCCTCGCCGAGCGTCTCCAGCGCGAGCTCGCGAGCCTGACGCTGGAGCAGGCGCAGTCGGGGGAACCGGGCGCCGCTCAAGCGCTCTCGGCCGGACAGCAGCTGCTCACCGAATTGCAGGCAACTGAGCCCGTGGGGCGCCTCGTGATTAACCTGGATGAAGTCCTGAACGCGGCCCCGGGCGCGCCGGCGGACCTGATTCTCCGGGGCGGCGACGCGCTCTTCATACCGCGCCTGGTCCAGGAGATCACGGTGCTTGGCGAGGTGCAGAATGCCACGTCGCATCTCTATCGGAAGGACCTGAACCGCGATGAGTACATCAGGCTGAGCGGCGGCGTGACCCAGAGCGCCGACGTCGAGCGGACGTTCATCGTCCGCGCGGACGGCAGCGTGGCAGCGGGCGAAACCAGTGGCTGGTTCGATCGCGGCGCACCCCTGAACGTGGAGCAGGGCGACACGATCGTGGTGCCACTCGACGCGGACCGCATCAAGCCGCTGAGCCTCTGGACCAGCGTGACGCAGATCATCTACCACATTGCCGTCGCGGTCGCGGCGATCGCCCGCATCTGACCGGGGAGAGGTCCCGTGGCGCAGCCATCGCCTGAGCAGGCCGGAGAAGCCGCCGACCGCGGCCACTGGGTCTGGATTCCCCAGACGACCGATTCCGGCTGGCTGCTCGCCGAGCTGCTCGCGGAATTCCGGCGTTATCGAAAGCAGCTTGCGATCGTCTTCGTCGCGATCGGCACGATCGCGTTCGGGGTCACTTTCTTCATGCCGGTCCAGTACGAGTCCGCCGTCGTCCTCTCGCCGGTCAGCGATGCGCCGGCTTCGTCGCTCGGCGCGCTCGCGAGCCAGCTCTCGGGCCTCGCCGGCCTGGCGGGCATCAAGCCGCCGGACGCTTCAGAAGACCGCACGATTGTGACGATCGCGACCCTGCAATCGCGCGGGTTCCAGGTGGATTTCGCCAATCGCCATGGTCTCGTCCCGCGGCTCTTCCCCTGGCGCTATGACGAAGCGGCCGGGCAGTGGAAAGGCGCCATGTGGCCGCTCAGGGGCGGCACGCCGTCCGAGGACGAGATCTTCGACGCGGTGAGCGGCGTCGTTGAAGTCGTCCAGGACCCGCTCACCGGGCTCGTCTCGCTGTCCATATTCGGCCATTCCCCGGAGCAGGCGAAGTCGCTTGCAACTGCGTTCGTGCGCGAGCTCAACGAGCGCATGCGCCTGGCCGAGGTCAAGGAAGCGGAGCGCAGCATCGAACACCTCAAGCGCCAGATTGCAGGCACGGAGGTCGCCGAGTTACGGCAGGTGTTCTATGGGCTGATTTCGGAGCGAACCAAGGACGCGTTGCTCGCCAACGTGTCCGACGAGTTCGCGCTTCGTACCGTGGATCCGCCGTCGTTCCCGGACAGCCCCGCCAGGCCCCGCAGGCTCCTCGTCGCAGTGCTCGCCGCGGTGCTGGGTGTCATCCTCTTCTCCGGCTGGATCCTGCTGCGATTTGCGCTGCGCCCTTACCGGGCGGCGGCTTGAGCACGAAGCGCGATCCCGGCTCCGCGAATTCCGACGTCCACCTGCGAGAAATCGGTGGGGGTGCGATCGTCGCCTTCGGCATGAAGGCGATCGCCTTCGTGGGCGCGTTTGTCCTGTCGGTCGTCGCCGCGCGCATGCTCGGCGCGCGCCTTGCGGGCCTCTACTTCCTCTCCCTGACGATCGCGACGGTCGTCTCGACGCTGGCCCGGCTCGGCGTCGACAAGCCGCTCGTGCGACACGTGGCGGCGTTCCAGGCGAATTCCGATCCCGACTCGATTCGCGGATTCGCGGCCACCTCCGTCGGCCTCGCGGCGCTCGTATCGCTTTTCGCAGCAGCCGCTATCAGCCTTGGCTCAGGCTGGATCGCGATCGACGCTTTCGACGAGGCGGGGCTCGCCGGCGAGCTTCGACTCATGGCCTGGGCGATTCCCGGCATGACGGTGGCCGGCGTCCTGTCGTTCGCATTCCAGGGCCTGCGCCGGATCGCATCGCACGTCCTGTACCTGTCTGTCCTGACGCCGGCGCTCACGATCGCGCTCTACCTCGGCCTGCACGTCGCGGGCATGCCGGTCACGCTCGCGGCTGCCACGGTCGCTGCGGCGACGCTGACGGCAATCGGGGCGACGGCGTCATGGTTCGCTGCCTGGCCCTGGCCGCGGCGGCTTCCCGAGCGCGCGGCGCTCGGCCAATTCATGTCGAGCAACCGCGCGACCTGGATCGTCGTCGCGAGCCAGCTCGCGATGCTCTGGGCGCCGACGCTATGGCTCGGTGCGCTCGCCGACAGCGAGAGCGTCGCCCGCTACCACGTTGCCGGCCGCACCGCCTTGCTGATCGGATTCGTGCTGATCGCGGTCAACAGCATTGCGGCGCCGAAGTTCGCGGCACTGTACGCGAAGGGCGAGGTCGCCACGCTCGAGCGGATCGCGCGCCAGGCGACGCGGTTGATGACCGTAACGGCGCTGCCAATCGCCGCGGTCTTCGCCATCTGGCCGGACATCGTGCTGCGCCTGTTTGGCGGCGAGTTCGTCGCCGCGGGCCCCTTGCTCCGGATCCTCGCGATCGGGCAGTTCTTCAATTCGGCGACCGGCTCGGTCGGGATCCTGCTCCTGATGACCGGGCATGAGCGCGACTACCGCAACATCTGCATCGCCGGGTCCATCGTCAGCATCGTCGGCGGGTATGTCGCGATCGGCGCCCACGGGGAAACTGGCGCGGCCTGGATCAGCTGCGGCACGCTGATCCTCGTGAATGCGCTCGCGGCAATGGCGGTCCGCAAGAGGCTCGGATTCAGGAGCGCCGGCCTGTGACGGCTGCGGCTCCGACGGTCGCCTACATCGCGGGTTATGGCCGCAGCGGATCAACCTGGCTCGCCCGCCTGCTGGGACAGTCGCCGGGCGCGTGCGCCGCCGGCGAGCTCGCCCGGATCGCAGACTGGATCGAGTCGACCCGGCCGTGCACCTGCGGCGCGCCGATCGCGGAATGTCCGTTCTGGATGAAAGTGCGAAGCGAACTCCCATCCAGTGCTTCCGGCCCCCGGTCATGGCGCGCGGCGCTCGAATCCCCCTGGGTGCTTTACCTGGGTTTCTGGTGGATACCGGCGCTCGAGCGCAGGCGCTACCGTGACGAGATGCGATCGCTCTTTCAAAGTGTCGCCGCAGCCGGCGGCGCCCGCGTCGTCATCGACAGTTCCAAGACCGCGAGGCGGTCCGCCGGGCGTGCGGCCGCCCTGCAAAAGATCGCGGGCCTCGATGTCCGCGTCGTGCACCTCGTGCGGAATCCGCAGGGCGTCCGCGCCTCCATCGAGCGCGGCACCAACAAGGAGCTCGAGGGACGCGCACCGCCGCGACGCGGGTTCAGGCGCACGCGGGCCTTGCTCGGCTGGACGATGGCCAACGCGTTCGCGCTTCGAATCTCAGGGAGAATGCCGCCAGGCGAGGCCTTCAGGCTCGATTTCGAAATCCTGACCGCCGACCCGATTCGCGCGCTCGCCGGACTCGCCGGCGCGCTCGGGCTTTCGCTTTCACCGGTCGAGGCCGTGCTGCGGCGGCGCTCCGCGCCCGGGCCCGAGCACCTGGCGGAGGGAAACCGCATGCGCCTCGAGCCGCTCGCGCCCGCCGAGGATCGGCCGGCGGTCGCAACGAGCGGCGATCGCCTGCTCGGGCTGCTGCTCTGCGGATGGACCTGCTGGCGGCTTGCAATCTCGCCATTCGGCGCGGACCGGAGGCCCCGTGGCGAACGCTAGCGCGATCGGCCGCGCGATCGAGTCGCAGCGGCGCGCATTCCCGCACGGTCTCAACAGCCCCGTCGTCTGCGCCTTGCTGGCGGCATCGATCCTGATCTGGCCGGTCTACGTGTTTCCGCAGGGCTATCCGCAGCCGGTCACGCTGATGTTCCTGCTCGCGTTCCTCTGCGTGATGGTCAAGGATCCGCTCTCCGCGGTCGGGATGCTGCGCCAGCCCGAGATCGGGCTCATCGCCGCATTTCTCGCCTACACGCTCGTCGTCAACCTGACATTCGCCTTGATCTACCAGAGCCTGGAGCCGATCCGGCATTCGCTCTATTACCTGCAGGTCCTGCTCGCCTGCATTGCGTTCGTCTACGTGCTGCGCACCGAGCCCTCGGCGCCGCGGCTCATTGCGCTTGCAGTCCTTGCTGCGCTCGCGCTGCAGTTGATCACGCTCGCCGTGTCGGTGCCCGTGTATGGCGTGCGGGAGACGCTGCTGTTCTCGAATCCGAACCAGCTCGGCTTCTTCGGCCTGCTCGGGCTCGCGTTCAGCCTGCTGCTGCACCGCTACACGGGATATCCCGCGTTCGTCGCGGCTCTCGGCGCCGCGGCGGCGGTGTTGCTCGTGCTCATCTCATTGTCGAAAGGCGCGATCCTGGCCGTCCTCGTCCTGCTGTTCCTGTATCTCCTGCTTGCGCCGCTGCGGGAACGCCGGTGGCGAATCCTGCGGCCGGTCCTCCTCGTCGCTTTTCCGTTGTCGCTCATCTTCATCGCCGTGACATTCCGCGACCAGATCGAGGTGCTCGGCGTGGTTTCCGACCGGCTCGCCCAGATCGGAGAATCCGGCGACGACAGCCTGGCGGGACGCGGCTACGTCCGGATCCTGGTGTGGCCCCAGTACCTGCTGCTGGGCGCGGGCGAGGGCCTGCTCGGGCGCTGGGAGTATCCGCGCGAGATCCACTCGATGTTCGGCACGCTGTTATTCAGCTACGGCCTGCCGGGAATCGCGATCGTCACCGCGCTGCTCGCGGTCGTCTGGCGCCGCAATGCGCGCGACTTCGTCATCTATTTCCTGCCGATCCTGCTCTACGCGCTGGTCCACCATCCGATGCGCCAGGCGATGATGTGGTCGCTCCTGATCTCGGTCGCCCACTTCGGCCCCGTGGCCGGCAACAGGTCTTCGCGCTAGGCCACGGCCATGCTCTTCAATTCCTACGAATTCATCTTCGGCCTGCTGCCGCTGACCTGGCTGGTCTACACGCTGATGCTGCGCTCGGGACGGCGCATTGCTGCGACCATGGCCCTGCTGTTCGCGTCGCTCTTCTTCTACGGCTGGTGGAATCCGCAGTACGTGCTGCTGATCCTCGCGTCGATCGGATTCAACTACGCGATCGGCACCGCGCTGGAGCGGCCGAGCCTGCCCAAGCCGCGAAAGCTCGCGCTCATCGTGCTCGGCGTGAGCGCGAACCTCGCGCTCCTCGGATATTACAAGTACGCGGGATTCGTCGTCGAGAACTGGAACACGATCGCGGGCGCCGCCAATCCGGTCCCCCACATCGTGTTGCCGCTCGCCATCTCGTTCTTCACTTTCCACCAGATCGCCTATCTCGTCGACGCCTACCACGGCGATACGCGGGGCAGCACGTTGCCGCAATACGCGGCGTTCGTGACCTTCTTTCCACAGCTGATCGCGGGACCGATCGTCCGCTACCGGGAGATGATCCCGCAGCTGAAAGTGATCGGACCCGGGACGGTCACCGCGGACGGCGTGGCGACCGGCGTCTGCTTCTTCGTGACCGGCCTCTTCAAGAAGGTCGTCATCGCCGACAACGTCGCGGTCTACTCGACGAGCGTGTTCGCGGCCGCCGATGCGGGGCAGGCGATTTCGCCGCACATGGCCTGGATCGGCGTGCTCGCCTACACGGTTCAGCTCTACTTTGATTTCAGCGGCTACGCCGACATGGCCGTCGGGGCAGGGCGCATGTGCGGACTGAAGCTGCCGCTCAACTTCAACTCCCCATACCGGGCCGGCAGCATCACGGAATTCTGGCGTCGCTGGCACATGACGCTCAGCCGGTTTCTCCGGGACTACCTGTACATCCCGCTCGGTGGCAACAAGCGCGGCAAGCTCCGCCGCAACGTCAATATCCTGATCACGATGCTGCTCGGCGGCCTCTGGCACGGCGCGGGCTGGAATTTCGTCCTCTGGGGCGGCCTGCACGGCCTCGGCCTCGTCGTACATCACGCATGGGAATCGGGCAGGAAGTCGCGCCTGGCCTCGCCGTCGGCGGCGGGCCGTATTGCCGGATGGTTCCTCACCATGCTGCTCGTCGTCGCAGGCTGGGCGCTCTTTCGCGCAACGACGCTGGACGGCGCCCTCGCCATGCTGGGCGCAATGGCGGGACTCGCGGGCGAGGGCGCGACGGCGCCGGCGCCCGTCCAGGACGTCGTGGTCGCCTGGATCCTGGTCCTCGCGGGCCTCGCGCTGGCGTTCTTCTTCCCCAATTCCCAGCAGCTCCTCGACCGCGAACCGGTCGGCGACGGCGAGGCGCTGCCCTACCTGCGTGTCCGCCTGTCGATGTCCGGATGGACGGCCGCGGGTTACGGCGCAATGCTTTTCGCCTGCCTTGCGAGCATGAGCGACGTGTCCGAGTTCCTGTACTTCCAGTTCTGATGCAGCAAGCAGCGAAATCGCGGTTCCCCAGGCTGCTCGGCGTGAGCGTGCTTTGCGTGGTGCTCTCATTGCCGGCGCTCAACCTGCTCGTCGACCCGACCGAGATCTTCGGCTCGGGCCTGCTGCCGCACCGCTTCCAGGTCAACGACCGCTACCGGAAATTCGAATACCTGCTGACGGAATGCGGCGACTGCACGGGGTTCCTGCTCGGGTCGTCGCGCATGGGCTACACCGACCCCGCGCTCTTCGACGGCCTGCTGCGGTCGGGCCGGACGTACAACATGAACATCAGCAGCGCCAACGCCTGGGACTACCTGGAGTTCGCGCGATTCCTCGAGAGCAAGGGCCGCCACGCGGAGCTGCTGGTCGTTCAGCTCGACCTGACGGAGGAATTCGGCGACCGCGGCCGCTACCAGCATCACCCGGCGGTGAGCGGGGAATCGCGCTTCCGGTTCTTCTTCGAGAATCTGTTTTCGCTCCAGTATCGGAGCCTCCTGGGCAAGGTCTGGTACAACCTCGCCGGTCGCGACTCGTCCGGGTTCGACTGGGCGACCGGGCGGCGCTCGCGCGAGGACGCCGACCGCGCGCTCGCCGCGGACGCCGGCGCCTATGTGCGTGACGAGCCGGATTTCCACGTTCCGGCGGACTCCCGTCGCCCCGATCCTGCGGAGGTTGCCCTGGCGGTCGACCGCACGGTCGAGGCGATTCGGGAGCTGAAGGCCCATTGCGACCGGACCGGGACGCGGCTCATCGTGCTGGTCACGCCGCACAACCAGCACTACCTCGATCGCTACCGGTACCAAGAGCTCGAGCAGCTCTTGCGCGGCCTCGCGACCGTGACGCCGTTCTGGAATTTCGCTGCGTACTCGTCGGTGACGACGGACGACCGGAACTTTTACGAGACCTCTCACTACCGGCCCTACGTCGGCGAGTGGGTGGCGCGGCGGATCGTCGTGGGCGAGGCGGCGGACGTCCCCGAGGACTTCGGTCGCCGGGTCACTGCCCGAAACCTCGACCGTGAACTCGCCGCGGTGCGCGCCGGCTTCGATGCGCGCGCGAGGACCGATCGAGGCGGCACGTGAGTTCGCCCGAGGCGCTCCTGGTCGGGCTGCGCGGATTCGGGTTTGCCAAGTCCCGCCTGCCGCTCATCCAGGCGTTGCGCGAGCGCGGCTGGCGCGTCGCGGTATTTGCCAACCGGGATGCCCATGCCGAGGCGATCGAGAAAATCGGCGGCACCGAGTTCGTGGATGCCGGCTTCGGTGCCGGTTCGATCGCGCCGGCGACCGACTTCCGTGCCGTGCGGGCGCTGCGCCGCAGGATCAGGACCAATCCGCCGGCGCTGGTCCACTTCTTCAACGCAAAGCCGATGCTGCTCGGCCTGCTGGCGCTGCGGGGGCTCGGATTCAAGGGCGTCGCCGTCTGCACCGTGACCGGGCTGGGCCATGCCTTCGTGCAGAACGCGTTCGTGCGCGGCGCGGCGACCGGCTTGTATCGCGTCCTGCTGCGCTCGGCGAGCGCAGTGGTCTTCCAGAATCCGGACGACCTGGAATTCTTCGTGGACCGCGGGCTCGTCGATCGCGCGCGCGCGCGGCTCATCGTCAGCTCGGGCGTCGACACGGCGCTCTTTCGACCTGCCGCAACCGGAATGGGTACTTCGCGTCCGGTGACCGTGCTGATGGCGACCCGGCTGCTTCGAAGCAAGGGCGTGATGGATTACCTCGATGCCGGACGGCGGCTGAAGGCGGCTCGTCCCGAGGTCCGCCTGCTGCTGGCGGGGGAAGTGGCCACGGGCCATCCCGACGCAATCGTCGAATCGACGCTGAAATCGCGGGCCGCCGAGGCCGCCGTCGAATTCCTGGGTTATCGTTCCGACCTGCATCAATTGCTGCGGGAAGTGGACCTGCTCGTGCATCCGTCCTACTACAACGAAGGCGTGCCGCGAGTGCTGCTGGAAGCTGCGGCCTCGGGGGTCGCTGCGATCACGACCGACCTGCCGGGCTGCCGGGAGGCGGTCGAGGCGGGTGTCACGGGCGTGCTCGTGCCGCCGCGCGATCCCGAGCGACTCCATGCCGCGATGAGCACGCTGACCTCGGATGCCGGGCGCCTGGCGTCGATGGGCCGCGCGGCGCGAAGACTCGCCGAGGATCGATTCGACATGCGGCGGATCACGGACGCCCAGCTCGCGTTGTACGACGAATTGCTCTCAGGAGCGCCGGGACGATGAGCGCGGAGCGTCCGCTGATCCTGATCAGCGCCGCGCGCTCGGGCAGCAAGTTGCTGCGCGATCTCCTGGGCGCGAGCCCGCGCTGTGCGATCGTGCCCTTCGACGTCAATTTCGTCTGGCGGCACGGCAACGAGGATCGCCCCGACGACGTCCTGCCGGTCGAAGCCGCCGGGCCATCGCAGGCGAATTACATACGCCGCACGATCCCGCGGCTCGCCGGCGTCCGTGCCCGCGGCGACGATCGCCTGGTCGTCGAAAAGACGGTGTCGAACAGCCTGCGCGTGCCATTCGTCGCGCGCGTGTTTCCTGAAGCGCGGTACGTATACCTGGTGCGCGACGGCCGGGCGGTGGCGGAATCCACGCGGCGTGTCTGGCACGAGCCGGCCGAACGCGGATACCTGTTGTCCAAGCTGCGTTACTTTCCGCTGCGCGATTTCCGCTACGCATTCTGGTACCTGCGCAACCGATGGCGGGCTCGCAGCACGGAGGGCCGCGCAATGATCTGGGGCCCGCGTTATCCCGGAATCGAGCGTGATCTCGCATCGCTCGACCTGCTCGAGGTCTGCGCCCGGCAATGGTCAGTCTGCAACGAACTGGCCCTGGCAGGTCTCAGGCAACTGGGAGGCGGGCAGGTCTTCGAGCTACGCTACGAGGAGCTCGTCGACGGCGACGAGCGACTGGCCGCGCTCTGCGCGTTCGCGGGAATACAGGACTCCGCGCCGGTGCTGGCCGCGCGACGCCGGCATGTGGAGCCGGGATACCGCGACCGGTGGCACTCGGCGCTGTCAGTTGATGAACAGCAGCGGCTCGAGCCCATCATTGGGCCACAATTGCGGGCACTGGGTTATTCGACATGACCGAACGCAACAAGGCAGATTTCATTCCCTTTGCGAAGCCCTCCATCGATGAGGAGGAGATCGCCGAGGTCGGCCGGTGCCTGCGGTCCGGCTGGGTGACGACCGGCCCGATGACAAAGCGCTTCGAGGCCAATTTCGCGGCGCGCATCGGCGCCCGACACGCCCTCGCGGTGAATTCCGCGACGGCCGGGCTGCACCTCGCGCTCGAGGCGATCGGTGTCGGGCCGGGCGATCGCGTGGCCGTGCCCGTCCATACGTTCACGGCGAGCGCCGAAGTCGTGCGTTATCTCGGCGCCGATCCCCTGTTCGTGGATGTCGAGCCGGATACGCTCAACCTCGACGCGCGCTGCCTCGAGCAGGCGCTGCGTGAGAGAGGGCCGGCAAAGTCCATCATGCCCGTGCACTTCGCGGGACAGGCCTGCGACATGGACGCGATCAGCGCAATCGCAGGGCGCGAGGGGTCGCTCCTGGTCGAAGACGCGGCGCATTCCTTTCCGGCGACCAGCTCCGGCCGGCTGGTCGGGACGATCGGCAGGGCCACGGTTTTCAGCTTCTACGCGACGAAGACCATCACGACGGGCGAGGGCGGCATGGTCGTGACGGACGACGATGCGCTTGCGGATCGCGTCAGGGTGATGCGACTGCATGGCATCAGCCGCGACGTCTTCGACCGCTACACTTCGAACAAGCCGTCGTGGTTCTACGAGGTCATCGCGCCCGGATTCAAGTACAACATGACGGACGTCGCGGCGGCCCTCGGCGTGCACCAGCTGAGACGCGCCGAGGAATTCCGGTCGCGGCGCGAGACCATCGCCCGCGCTTACGATGCGGCATTTCGCGACCTGCCCGTGGAATTGCCGGCCGTGCGCCGTCCCACGGACACACATGCCTGGCACCTGTATGTGTTGCGCCTTCGCCTCGAAGCACTCTCGATCACGCGCGACGAGTTCATTGCCAGCCTCGCGGAGGCCGGCATCGGCACGAGCGTGCACTTCATACCGCTGCACCTGCATCCGTACTGGCGGGACCGGTATGCGTTGCGCCCGGAGGATTTCCCGGTCGCGTCAAGCCAGTTCCAGCGCATCGTGAGCCTGCCGATCTACCCCGCCATGACGGACGGGCAGGTCGATCGTGTCGTGGCCACAGTGAAGGCCGTGCTGCGGAAGGCAACGACCCGCGCGGCCGTTGGCTGAGGATTTTCCGATGCTTTCCAGCAAGACGATCGCCTGCCTGCTCGGTTGCCTGTGGTTCGCCATGGCAGGCCTTGCCTGTGCCGGCGCGAAACCGGCGGTGTCCGGCAAGTCGACGTTCGTCGGCGTCTTCGGGCTGCCGCCGGGCCGCGCCGTCGACTGGCCGTTCGCGGTCACACGCGCGGCACCGGAGGAACTGACTGGAGTTCGGGACGCCGGACTCAAGGCGCTCGTGGCGCTGACGGGCTCGAAAAAGAACTACAGCGACTCGTTCGGATGTTTCCGGCTCCCACTGTGGAAGCAGGCGCTCGATCGCCACGATTCCGGCCGCATCCAGGGCCTCGTCGACGAAGGCGTGATCAAGGGCCTCTATGCGATCGACGAGCCGCATGACTGGGCCTGCGGGCCGAGCTTCGCGGACATCGACGCAGCCTGTGCCTATGCCGGCACGAAGTGGCCGAAGCTCAAGTGCGGCGTGAACGCGCCCCCGGGCTGGCTCAAGCCGGGCCGCGAGCAGCTACCGCACCTCGGGTTCCTCTTCTTCCAGTACGCGAGCGGCCGTGGCGATCCGGAATCCTGGCTCGCGAAACAGATGGCCGACGCAAGCTGGTTTCAAGGCGACATCTGGCTTTCGATCCAGCTGCTGAAGCCGTGGATTTCCGTGAGCGAGTTCCGGCGGGCAGCGCTGCACTTCTGCAGCGCGCGGCCGACGGGCCTCCTGATGTGGAAGTGGTCCGAAGAATGGTTTGCGCAGGCGGGCGTCACGAGCGCGATGCAGGAAGTCGCGGCGGCCTGCGCGTCGCCGGCCAGGACGGTGGTGGGGAAGCCGGCAGCCGGCGCGCCCTGATGGCCGGGCCGATCCGCTTCGCGCCTCGCGCCCTCGCCGCGCTCGCAATTGTCGCCCTCTCGCCACTCCTGCTGATCGCGGCCGCCGCGGTCCGGTTAACGTCTCGCGGGCCCGTGATGTTTCACCAGGAGCGCGTCGGTCTGCGCGGCCGTCCGTTCCATATCCACAAGTTCCGGACCATGTGTGCGGCGGCAGCGGGCCCGGCGATCACGGCGGGCCGGGATCCCCGGATCACTCGCGTCGGCGCCGTCCTGCGGCGCCTCAAGTTCGACGAACTTCCGCAGCTTTTCAATGTCCTGAAAGGCGAAATGAACTTCATCGGTCCACGGCCGGAGCTGCCTCGATATGTCGACCTCTATCCGGCGGCGCAGCGCGAGGTCATATTGTCGGTGCCTCCCGGCATGACGGACCTCGCATCGCTCACCTTCATCGACGAGAGCCGACTGCTCGGGGAGGCGGCGGACCCGGAGCGCTTCTACGTCGAGACGCTCATGCCCGCGAAGCGCCGGCTTGCCGAAGCCTACGTTCGGGCGCGGAACGGGTGGCTGGACCTCAGAATTCTCCTGGCGACTGCCAGCGGAGTCCTCGGCTGGCGCTGGATACCGTCGCCGTTTGACGACGAGCAAGTCGAGATTTCATCCACAACTCGCGGATCCAAAAGGCCGCACTCCGGCTGATTGGCGTACACTCGTTTGCCTCATGTCGAAGGATTCCTGAAGTGCAGCCGCTGAAGGAACGACGCCGCGGGATCGCAGCGTCCCGCAGCCGCCTGGTCAACGAACTGCTTTCGTGGCCGCGGCCGACCAAGCGCCTGCTGATGCTCGTCGCCGACATGATCGTGGTCCCGGCTGCGCTGTGGGCGGCGTTCGCACTCAAGTTCGACTCGCTCTCGGAGGGTTTCCAGCGGAGCCTGCTGTTCTACGTCGGCGTTGCGGCGACGGGGACTTTGATCTTCGCAGGCAGCGGCCTCTATCGCGCGGTGGTCCGGTTCATCGGCGCGCGAGTCCTGTTCTCGATATTCGCGGGCGTCACCGGATCGGCGGTCGTGTTCTGGCTGCTGAGCGTTGCACTGCCCTTCATCAAGCCGGTCCCGATTTCGGTCGTCGCGATTTACTGGCTCATCGCATTCCTCTGGGTCACGGCGACGCGCCTGATCGCACGCTGGCTGCTGACGCCGTTCGACATCGACGGCACGCGCGTCGTGATTTACGGGGCAGGCGACGCGGGCGTGCGGCTGGCCCTCGCCCTGGCGCCAGGGCGCCAGTTCGTGTTGCTCGCCTACATTGACGAGAAGCGCTCGCTGCGGGGAACGCTGTTGAACGGCGTCCCCGTGATCGGGCCGAGCGACCTGGCCGACTTCGTCGGCCGCTACGAGGTCGGGCGCATCCTGCTCGCGATTCCCTCCGCCTCGCGCCGGCGCAAGGCAGAGATCCTGCGAAGGCTCGAGCCGCTCAACGTCCACGTGCAGTCGGTCCCCGATTTCAACGACGTGGTGAGCGGCAGCGCGCGCGTCGACGACCTGCGCGAAATCGACATCGAGGACCTGCTCGGGCGCGACCCGATACTCCCGAACCGCGCGCTGCTCGATGCCTCCATCCGCGGCAAATCCGTCATGGTCTCCGGGGCCGGCGGATCGATCGGATCGGAGCTTTGCCGCCAGATCGTGCTGCTGGCCCCCAAACAGCTGATTCTCTTCGAGAATTCCGAGCTTGCGCTCTACAACATCGAGCGCGAGCTGCAGTCGATCATCGAGATCCGCAAGCTCGACGTGAAGATCCATGCGCTCCTCGGCAACGCGCACCACAAGTACCGCGTGCGCGACGTGATGCAGGCGTTCGCCGTGCAGACGGTCTATCACGCGGCGGCCTACAAGCACGTGCCCATCGTGGAACAGAACCTGGTGGAAGGGGTTCACAACAACGTCTTCAGCACCTGGCACGCGGCCGAAGCCGCGCTCGAAGTCGGCGTCGAGACCTTCGTGCTCATCTCGACCGACAAGGCCGTCAATCCGACGAACGTGATGGGCGCGACCAAGCGACTCGCCGAGGTCGTGCTGCAATCGCTGCAGACGCAGACGACGCGGACCCGGTTCTGCATGGTGCGGTTCGGCAACGTGCTCGGTTCCTCCGGTTCCGTCGTTCCGCTGTTCCAGGAGCAGATCCGGCGGGGCGGGCCGGTCACGGTGACGCACCGCGAGGTCCGTCGCTTTTTCATGACCATCCCCGAGGCTGCGCAGCTTGTGCTGCAGGCGGGCTCGATGGGAACCGGCGGCGACGTGTTCGTGCTCGACATGGGCCAGCCGGTCGAGATCGACGAGCTGGCGAGGCGGATGATCAAGCTGACCGGCCTGACCGTCCGCGACGCGTTGAGTCCCGATGGCGACATCGAGATCGAGTATTCGGGACTGCGGCCGGGCGAGAAACTCTTCGAGGAACTCCTGATCGGCAGCAACGTGACCGGTACCGAGCACCCGATGATCATGCGGGCCATCGAGCCGTGCCCGTCCTGGGAAGAAGCGCGCGAGCTGCTTTCGGCGCTTGCGATCGCCGTCAGCCGGATCGACTGCCGCCAGGTCATGGCGGTGCTCGAGAAGGCGGTCACGGAGTACCGCAGCTCGCCCGTCATCCACGATCTCGTGTTCGGGCAGCGCGGCACGGCTCCCGAGGCGCCGCCAATCAGCGACCCGAAGGTCACGGTCCTGACCGCGCATCGCGCGCAGAAATTGCCGCCCGGCGAAGCCCAGGGCCCCGCCTGAGACCTGCCTCACGGTGGCGGAGTCCGCCGCTTTACCATAGCGCCGCCATTCGGTAGTCTGCGCGTCGCTTTTCCGAAGAAAATCAGGGATCTATCTTGCGAATCACGATCTTTGGATCAGGATACGTCGGCCTCGTTACCGGCGCCTGCCTGGCGGATGCGGGCAATGACGTGGTCTGCGTCGACATCGATGGCGGCAAAATCGCGCGCCTGAACGCCGGCGAAGTGCCGATCCACGAGCCAGGACTCGACGAGGTCATCGCACGGAATCGCGACAAGGGCCGGCTCTCGTTCACGACAGACGCCAAGGCTGCGGTCGCGCACGGCCTGTTCCAGATCATCGCCGTCGGCACGCCGCCCGACGAGGACGGATCGGCGGACCTGCGCCACGTGCTCGCGGTCGCCCGGACGATCGGCGAGCACATGGACGAATACAAGGTCGTCATGACGAAATCGACGGTGCCGGTCGGCACCTCCGACATGGTCAAGGCGACGGTCGGCGCGACGCTGATTTCGCGCGGCGTGACGGTCGACTTCGACGTCGTCTCGAACCCGGAATTCCTGAAGGAGGGCGCGGCCATCGCGGACTTCATGAAACCGGACCGTGTCGTAGTCGGCACGGACAATCCGCGCACAGCGGAACTCCTCAAGGTGCTCTACGACCCCTTCACGCGCAACCACCAGCGCATGATCATCATGGACCTGCGTTCCGCCGAGCTCACGAAGTACGCGGCGAACGCCATGCTCGCGACGAAGATCAGCTTCATGAACGAGCTCGCGAACATCGCCGAGCGGCTCGGCGCCGACATCGAGATGATCCGCACGGGCATCGGCTCGGATCCGCGCATCGGCTACTCGTTCATCTACCCGGGCGCGGGTTACGGCGGCTCCTGCTTTCCGAAGGACGTCAAGGCGTTGACGCGCTCGGCAAAGTCCGTGGGCCACGAAGCACGCATTCTGTCGGCCGTCGAATCCGTCAACGACCGCCAGAAGCACGTCCTGTTCGAGAAGATCTCGCGCTTCTTCGGCGGCCAGGTCGCGGGCCGCACGATCGCGGTCTGGGGACTCGCGTTCAAGCCCAACACGGACGACCTGCGCGAGGCGCCGGCGCGCGTGCTCATGGAAGCGCTCTGGACGGCCGGCGCGAAAGTGCGCGCGTATGATCCGGTGGCGATGGCCGAGGCGCGGCGCATCTACGGCGCGCGGCCCGATTTCGCGCTCGTACCGAGCGCGGGCGAGGCGCTCGACGGCGCCGACGCGCTCGCCATCTGCACCGAATGGCAGGAATTCAGGAGCCCCGACTTCGGGCGCTTCAAGACCGCGCTGAAGCAGCCGGTCGTGTTCGACGGGCGGAACCTCTACGAGCCTTCCCTGATGGCGCGGCAGGGCATCCGCTATTTCGCAATCGGACGGGGAGAACGGTTGAGTGACTGACCTGAGCCCGCACATGTCGCAGCTCCAGCGCCTCGAGGCGGAGAGCATTTTCATCATCCGCGAGGTCGCGGCCGAGTTCGACAACCCGGTCATGCTGTACTCGATCGGCAAGGACAGCTCCGTGCTCCTGCACCTGGCGCGGAAGGCCTTCCATCCCGGAAAGCTTCCGTTCCCGTTGATGCACATCGACACGACGTGGAAGTTCCGCGAAATGATCGAGTTCCGCGACCGCATGGCGCGCGAGCTCGACTTCGACCTGATCGTCCACACGAACGTCGAGGCGGCGAAAGCGGGCGTCACGCCGTTCACGCACGGCTCGCGCTATACCGACGTCATGAAGACGGAGGCCCTCAAGGCCGCCCTCTCCAAGCACAAGTTCGACGCCGCCTTCGGCGGTGCGCGGCGGGACGAGGAAAAGTCCCGCGCGAAGGAGCGCGTTTTCTCGTTCCGCGACACCCAGCATCGCTGGGACCCGAAGAACCAGCGACCCGAGCTCTGGAGCGTCTACAACGGCCGGATCCGCCAGGGCGAGAGTATCCGCGTGTTCCCGCTCTCGAACTGGACCGAGCTCGACGTCTGGCTCTACGTTCACCTCGAGAAAATTCCCGTCGTGCCGCTCTACTTCGCAAAGAAGCGCCCGGTCGTCGACCGCGACGGCATGCTGATCATGGTGGACGACGACCGCATGCCGCTGAAGGACGGCGAGAAGCCGCGCATGGAGACCGTGCGGTTCCGCAGCCTCGGCTGCTATCCGCTCTCCGGCGCGTTGCGCTCCGAAGCCGCTGATCTCACGACCGTGATCGAAGAGATGCTCGTGACGCGCACCTCCGAGCGCCAGAGCCGGGCGATCGACTTCGACCAGGCCGCCGCGATGGAGAAGCGCAAGCGCGAGGGATATTTCTGATGGCCGCCGTAAAGCTCGCTGATTTCCTGAAGCGTCACGAGGCCAAGACCCTCCTGCGCTTCATCACCTGCGGCAGCGTCGATGACGGCAAGAGCACGCTGATCGGGCGCATGCTGCACGACACGCAGCAGATCCTCGAGGACACGCTCGCCGCGGTGACGAACGACAGCCGCAAGTGGGGCACGACCGGCAACGAGGTCGACCTGGCGCTCCTCGTGGACGGCCTCCAGGCCGAGCGGGAGCAGGGCATCACGATCGACGTCGCCTACCGCTATTTCGACACCGAGAAGCGCAAGTACATCATTGCGGACTGCCCGGGACACGAGCAGTACACGCGCAACATGGCGACCGGCGCCTCGACCGCGGACCTCGCGATCATCCTGATCGACGCCGCGCGCGGTGTGCAGGTCCAGACGCGCCGCCACGCCTACCTCGTCTCCCTGCTCGGCATCCGGCACATCATCGTCGCGGTCAACAAGATGGACCTCGTCGACTACGACGAGAGAGTCTTCCGCAGGATTCACGACGAGTGCCTGCAGGTCCGGGGCATCAAGGACGTGGACGCGCGCATCGTCCCGGTTTCTGCCCTGAAGGGCGAAAACGTCGTGACCGCAGGCTCCGGCATGCCCTGGTACCAGGGACCGGCGATCATGGAGATCCTGGACACGATCGATGTCAGCCGCGACCAGGAGCTGCAGGACCTGCGCATGCCCGTGCAGTACGTGAACCGGCCGGACCAGTCCTTTCGCGGCTACTCGGGCACGATCGCGGCAGGCCAAGTCGCCGTCGGCGATCCGATCATGGCGGTGCCTTCGCGCCGCATGAGCAAGGTGCGAGAAATAATCACGTTCGACGGCAACCCGCAAAAGGCGGAGGCGGGCAAGGCCGTAACGCTCGCGCTCGAAAACGAGCTCGACATCAGCCGTGGCGACGTGCTCGTGCACCCGGACCGCTCGCCGTCCGCGAGCCGCATCTTCGATGCGCACCTCATCTGGATGAGCGACACGCCGCTCCTGCCGGGCCGCCAGTACGAGTTCAAGCTGTCGCACCGGTATTTCCGCGGCACGGTCGAAAGCATCCAGCACCGCATCGACGTCAACGACCTGTCGGAGCACGCGGCCTCAGAGCTCAAGCTCAATGAAATCGGGCTCTGCCGCATCGTGCTGTCCGAACAGGCGGCCTTCGACACCTATGGCACCTGCCGCACGACCGGCGCGCTGATCGTGGTCGACCGGATCACGCACGCGACCTCGGGCGCCGGCATGATCCTGCGCAGCGCCGCGCCGCAGGGCTCCCAGCACCACGACTCGGTCTACTGGCAGCCGACGCGCGTGCAGCACGAGCAGCGGGCCAACCAGAAGGCGCAGCGACCCTGCATCCTGTGGTTCACGGGCCTCTCGGGCGCGGGCAAGTCGACCATCGCGAACGCGGTGGAGCAGTCGCTGTTCCTGCGCGGGCACCACAGCTACCTGCTCGACGGCGACAACATCCGCCACGGTCTCAACAAGGACCTCGACTTCAGCGACGCCGGCCGGGTCGAAAACGTGCGCCGCATCGGCGAGGTCGCGAAGCTCTTCGTGGACGCGGGCCTCATCGTCGTCACGGCGTTCATCTCGCCCTTCCGCAGCGACCGCCGGCTCGTGCGTGATCTCGTGAACGAAGGCGAGTTCGTCGAGGTCTTCGTCAGCACTCCGCTGGAAATCTGCGAGCAGCGCGATCCGAAGGGTCTCTACGTCAAGGCGCGCGAGGGCGCGATCAGGAACTTCACGGGCATCACTTCGCCGTACGAGGCGCCCGAGGCGGCCGAGATCGTCATCGACAGCTCGAAGCTCTCGGTCGCGGAGTGCGTCGACAAGGTCATCCGATATCTCGAGGCACATGGACGTCTGAAGAGCTAACACCATGCTTATTCCGGTCATCCTCTCGGGCGGCGCCGGCACGCGCTTGTGGCCGCTGTCGCGCGAGTTGTATCCCAAGCAGTTTCTGCCGCTCGTCGGCGACCGCACGATGATCCAGGACACCGCGCTCAGGCCGGTTGGCCTGCCGGAAGTCACGGCCCCGATCGTCGTCTGCAACGAGGCGCACCGCTTCCTGGTCGCCGAGCAATTGCGGCAGGTGGGCGTCGAGCCGCGCTCGATCATTCTCGAGCCGCTGGGCCGGAACACGGCGCCCGCGGTCGCGATCGCGGCGCTCGCGGCCACGTCCGGCGGCGCGCAGGTCGACTCGCTCCTGCTCGTCCTTCCGGCGGACCACGTGCTCGCGGACCTCGGGGCGTTCCGGACGGCGGTCGCGGCCGCGATTCCCGAAGCCCGCGAAGGCCGCCTCGTAACCTTCGGAATCGTCCCGACCTATGCCGAGACGGGCTATGGCTACATCCTGCAGGGACCGGCCCGCGGCGCCGCACGCGAGGTGGCCGAGTTCGTCGAAAAGCCGGATGCCGCAAGGGCAAAGACCCTCGTCGCGAGCGGTGACTACCTGTGGAACAGCGGCATGTTCCTGCTTCCCGCGCAGGTCTACCTCGAGGAGCTGGGGAGGCTCGATGCCGTCATGCTCGCGGCCTGCCGCAAGGCATACGATGCCGCCGTGCGTGATCTCGACTTCGTGCGCCTGGACAAGGCGGCCTTCGAGTCCTGCCGCGCCGACTCGATCGACTATGCCGTGATGGAGAAAACGAGCCGCGCTGCCGTCGTGCCGCTGACTGCCGGCTGGAGCGACGTCGGTTCCTGGGCCTCGCTGCAGGATGCCCTGCCGCCCGACGCCGCGGGAAACGTCACGCATGGCGACGTGATCGCGGAAGGCGCCACCAATTGCCTGCTTTACTCGACCGACCGGCTCGTAGCGGCGGTCGGGCTCGACGAGCACGTCGTGATCGAGACCAAGGACGCGGTGATGGTCGCGCCCAAGCGCCGGGTACAGGACGTCAAGCGGCTGGTGGAGCGCATGAAGAAGTCGGGCCGTACCGAGCCCAACCTGCATCGCGAAGTGTTCCGCCCCTGGGGCAGCTACGACAGCGTGGACGCCGGGCCGCGCTTCCAGGTCAAGCGGCTGACCGTCAAGCCGGGTGCGAAGCTTTCACTGCAGAAGCACCAGCATCGCGCGGAACATTGGGTCGTCGTGAAAGGTACCGCCCGCATCACGCGCGGCGAGGATGAGTTCCTGCTGAACGAGAACGAGTCGACGTTCATTCCGATCGGCACGGTCCATCGCATCGAGAACCCCGGGACGGAGCTCCTGCAGATCATCGAGGTGCAATCCGGCGGCTACCTCGGCGAGGACGACATCGTCCGGCTCGACGACACCTATGGGCGCAAGGGGCGCACGGACTGACCATGAACAAGCCATCCACGACCAGGGTTCCCTTGCTCGACCTCAAGCCGCAATACCTGGCACTCAAGGCCGAGTTCGACGCTGCGCTCCTCCGGGTCGCCGGCTCGCAGCATTTCATCCTGGGGCCCGCGGTCAAGGAGCTGGAAGCCAGGGTGGCCGAGTACAGCGGCGCAAAGCACGGCATCGGGCTCTCGTCGGGCACCGACGCGCTCCTGATCGCGCTCATGGCCTACGACCTCGGCCCGGGCGACGAAGTCATCACGACCCCGTATACGTTCTTCGCCACCGGCGGGACGGTCGCGCGCGTCGGCGCGCGCCCTGTCTACCTCGACATCGATCCGGTCACTTACAACCTGCGCGTGGACCTCGTCGAGCAGTTCCTGGAAAAGGACTGCGAACGGCGCGCCGACCAGGTCTACAACCGCAAGACCGGCGGGCGGGTGCGCGCGATCATGCCCGTGCACCTCTACGGGCAGCCCGCCGACATGGAAGGATTCACCAAGCTCGCGAGCCGTTTCGGGCTCGCCCTGATCGAAGATGCGGCCCAGGCCATCGGCGCGGAGTGCCCGGGCGGGCGCCGTGCGGCCGGCATCGGCGACATCGGCTGCCTGTCGTTTTTCCCGACCAAGAACCTCGGCGCGTTCGGCGACGCCGGCATGTGCGTGACGAATGACGAAGCGCTCGCCGCGAAGCTGCGCGTGCTGCGCGTGCACGGCGGCGAGCCGAAGTACTACCACGCGCTGATCGGCGGCAACTTCCGGATCGACGAGATCCAGGCCGCGGTGCTCCTCGTGAAACTCGCCCACCTCGAGGACTGGCACCGGGAAAGGCAGCAGAACGCAGCTTATTATGACCGGGCCTTCGCCAAGGCCGGGTTTGCCGCTCAGGTCGTCACACCGACCGCTCGTCCGGGGTACCGCCACATCTACAACCAGTATGTGATACGAGTCCCGGATCGCGACCGCTTGCGTGCCTACCTTGGCGAGCAGGGAGTCGGCACGGAGATCTATTACCCCGTGCCGTTGCACATGCAGAAGTGCTTTGCCTACCTCGGCTACAAGCCCGAGGACTGCCCTGAATCGGCGAAGGCCGCGGGCGAGACGCTCGCCCTGCCGATCTACCCGGAACTCGAGGAACGGCAGTTGCAGCACGTCGTCGACACGGTGGCCGACTTCTACCGTAAGCGCTGAGGCACATGGACCTTTCGAAATGCTTCAAGGCATATGACGTCCGCGGGCGGATACCGGATGACCTGAATCCGGAAGTCGTCTACCGGATCGGCCGCGCCTATGCGGAATGGCTGAAGCCGGGCCGGGTCGCGGTCGGCCGCGACATCCGCCATTCGAGCCAGGAATTCGCCGAGGCGATGACACGCGGTCTCCGGGATTCGGGCGTCGACGTCGTCGACATCGGCCTCTGCGGCACGGAGTGCGTGTATTTCGCGACGTCGTCCCTCGGCCTCGACGGCGGCGTGATGGTCACGGCGAGCCACAACCCCCCCGACTACAACGGCCTCAAGTTCGTGCGCGAGCAGGCGAAGCCCATAAGCGGCGATTCCGGCCTCCAGGAGATCCGTCGGCTCGCCGAAGCCGGCGAGTTCGTGGAAACGACGAAGAAGGGCACGGTGGTGCCATTCGAAATCCTGCCGTCCTGGCGCGACCACGTCCTTTCCTACGTCGATGGCGCGAAGCTCAAGTCGCTTTCCATCGTCTGCAATGCTGGCAATGGCGGCGCAGGCATCGGTCTGGATCTCCTCGAAAAGGAGCTGCCGTTCCGCTTCACCAAGGTTCACCACGAGCCCGACGGCGATTTCCCGAACGGCGTGCCGAACCCGATGATCGAGGAGAACCGCGAAGTCACGGGTCGACAGGTGCGGCTCGCGCGTGCCGACTTCGGAATCGCCTTCGACGGCGATTTCGACCGCTGCTTTTTCTTTGACGAAGAAGGGCGCTTCATCGACGGTTACTACATCGTCGGCCTGCTCGCCAGCACATTCCTCGAGCAGAACCGCGGCGCTCCGATCGTCCACGATCCGCGGGTCGTCTGGAACACGCAGCAGATCGTCCGCGCCCACGGCGGCCGGCCGGTCCAGTGCAAGTCGGGCCACGCCTTCATGAAGCACTGTATGCGGGAGGCAGACGCGGTCTATGGCGGCGAAATGAGCGGGCACCACTATTTCCGCGAATTCGCCTACTGCGACAGCGGCATGATTCCCTGGGTCGTGATGGCGCAGCACCTGTCGCGCACCGGTAAGCCGCTGTCGTCGCTCGTGGACGAGCGGATGAAGCAGTTTCCGTCGAGCGGCGAGATCAACCGCAAGATCGGCGACGTGCCGGGCGCGGTCGCAGCCGTACGCCAGCGCTACCAGCCGGGCTCAGTCAAGGTGGAGACCGTTGACGGCCTGTCGGTCGAGCATCCGCGCTGGCGCTTCAATCTCCGGAGCTCGAACACCGAACCGCTGGTGCGCCTGAACGTGGAGTCGCGCGGCGAGCCCGTGCTCATGAAGGAAAAGACGGAAGAAATCCTCGAGGTGCTCGAGCGCTACGCCTGACGCCCGTCCGCGGCCGCGAGCCGGCCAGCGACCTGATCAGCAGATTCGCCCATCACAAACAGCCGGCCCCAGGTCTCCAGGTGCACGAGACGCTGTAGCTGGAAGCCATTGTCGAGCCAGCCGGGAATGCACGCCTGCAGCGTCTCGCGGCTCAGCCCGAATGCCTGGGCGCAGAATCCACCTTCGAAAAACCGCGTCGTGGCGAGCCCGCCCAGGTAGGCCTTGATCGGCATGTTCCATGAGACCTTCTTCTGGAATGCGATCTTCCGCGGAATGTAGCGCTGCCCCAGCTCCTTGATGCTCCACTTCTTGGTGCCGTTGCGCACCAGGTACTCAAACGGCAGATTCATCCCAAGCGAGAGGGACTCGAGGTCGCCGAACGGGCTGCGATACTCCACGCCGTTGGCATTGCCGAGACGATCACCGCGGTAATAGAAGCGGCTATGTTGCTGGTACACGTCCGCGAGCCTGCCCCCATGGATGCGCCGGCGCGTGGCGCTCCCGAGGAACGCATACTTCTCCTCCGAGCGGCGCTGCAATTCCGATCTCGCGTAACCGTCGACCAGCTGGAGTGCGAGCGGCGATGCCCAGGAGAATCCTGCCGAGTTCACCGGCAAGCCGCTGAGGGCATTGGCGAGCTTCTTGAGGAACGGGACGAGTGAGCGGGGTCCGCGGGCGACCGCGCCCAGCATGGGGTGCAGCTTGCGCCAGCCAAGCTGGGCGGACGGGCTCAACATCATCCCGATGGTGTCGCCGCAGAGAATGGAGCGCGCGCCCAATTCACTGGCGCGACGGGACGCGAGGTAGAAGCCGACATTCTGCACATGCCACAGCGGGATTTCGTTGGCGAGGGTGGCATGGGCCAGCTCGCGGCGATAAAGCTCCCCGCTCATCGTCACGACCGACAGCGGCACGCCAACATGCCGCGTCACCGCCTCGGCCATTGCGCGCTCGTCCAGATTGGCCGCCTGCGGTATCGAGACATTGATGGCCTGAATCGACCCGTAGCGGGCACCGATGGCGGTCAGCACGCCTGAGTCGACGCCGCCGCTCAGAGCAATCGCGAACGGCCCGCCTTCGGCCATGTGCGCCCGGATGCTGCGATGCAGGTTGTCGTCAAGTTCCTCGAGAAATTTCTCCGGTCCGCCCTGCTGGAGCCTGTCGTGGTTCGCTTCGCTGACTGCATCGAAGAGGTCGTAATAGCGGTGCAGGCGCGGCTCCGGGTTCGCGCGGTCGATCGAAAGGTAATGGCCGTGCGGCACCGAGTGGATGCCCTCGAACAGCGTCTCCTGCGAAAGGACATCGCCGTGCGCGCAGAATTCCAGCAGCGCGCGCATGTTCACGTCCGAGCGCCGCCTCCATGAGAGGAGCGGCTTGAGCTCGGACGAGAAGGCGAGCTTCCCGCCGGCCATCGAATAGTTGAGATTCTTCGTGCCGAACTGGTCGCGCACCAGCAGGAACCTGCCCTGCAGTGCGTCCAGTACCACGACAGCGAAGCTGCCCGACAATCGGGGGAAACACTGGTCTCCCCATGCCGCATAGGCGGCCAGCACGACCTGGGCGCTCGTGGGACCTTTCGCGGGGGTGCCGTTGGCGCGCAGCTCCTGCTCGATCTGCGGGCCATTGAACAGCAATCCATCGACGTAGACGAAGAGCTGCCGATCCGCGTCAGTCGCGCGGCAGCGCGCCGCTGCCGTTTCGTCGTCCGCCGGAACGGCGTTGACTGCGACCGTCAACGAGGCGTGACGGCCGATCAGGGCGCGGCTGAATCCGGGATGCTGCTGTTGCGCCGCAAGCCCGGCAAGCGCCTGCTCGTCGCCCAAGGACTCGCCGAATTCCAGCGACAACAACCCTGCCAGTCTGCTCAACGGACCCCCTGAAAAGCCGCTGAGATACTAAGGCTTAATTATTGATAAATAAAGTAATTTTACGAATCGTGGTGGGCGGTGCAGGATTTGAACCTGCGACCCCTGCCGTGTGAAAGCAGTGCTCTACCGCTGAGCTAACCGCCCGCCGCGGGCCGCGATTCTACGGGCGCCTGTCGGCAAGGGTCAACGCGATAGAATCGCCGGCCCATGATCGTCCGCACCCGCTTTGCGCCCAGCCCGACCGGCCTCCTGCACATCGGCGGCGTGCGCACGGCGCTCTTCTGCTGGCTCTACGCGCGTCGACACGGCGGCACATTCATCCTGCGCGTCGAGGACACGGATCGCGAGCGCTCGACGCCCGAGGCCGTGCAGGTGATCCTTGACGGGATGAAATGGCTGGGCCTGGACGCCGACGAAGGCCCGTTCTACCAGAGCGAGCGCTATGCGCGGTATCGCGAAGTGATCCGCCAGTGGGTCGCCGAGGGCAAGGCGTATCGCTGCTACTGCTCGAAGGAAGAACTGGAGGCCATGCGCAACGCCCAGCTCGCGCGCAAGGAGAAACCGCGTTACGACGGCCGCTGCCGCGAGCGCCGCGAACCGGTCGCGGGCGTGACGCCGGTCGTGCGGTTCAGGAATCCGCAGGAAGGCGCGGTGGTCGTGGACGACGCCGTGCACGGCAAGGTCGTATTCCAGAACGCCGAGCTCGACGACCTCATCATCGAGCGCTCGGACGGCAATCCGACCTACAACTTCTGCGTCGTCGTCGACGACTACGACATGAAGGTCACGCACGTGATCCGCGGCGACGATCACCTCAATAACACGCCGCGGCAGATGAACATGCTGCGCGCGATGGGCGTCGAGCCGCCTGTGTACGCGCACCTGCCGATGATCCTCGGGCCCGATGGAACCAAGCTCTCGAAGCGGCACGGTGCGGTGTCGGTGCTGTATTACCGGGAGGAGGGCTATCTGTCCGAGGGGCTCCTCAACTACCTGGCGCGGCTCGGCTGGTCGCATGGAGACCAGGAAATTTTTACGCTCGAGGAGATGACCGCGCTCTTCGACATTGCCGACGTCAACAAATCGGCCTCGGCGATAAACCCCGACAAGCTCGCCTGGATCAACCAACAGCACCTGATGAAGCTGCCGCCTGCCAAGGTGGCCCCGGAGCTACGCTGGCAGCTCGAGCGGCTGGGGGTCCAGGTCGGGGAGGGCGCCCGGCTCGAGGCCGTGATCGAGGCCCAGCGCGAGCGCGCGAAGACGCTCAAGGAGATGGCGGCAGCGAGCCGGTTTTTCTTCGAGGCGCCGGCTGGCTATGAGGAAAAGGCGGCCCACAAGCACCTGGGTCCGGATTCGCAATCGGTGCTGCAGCAGGCTCGGGCGGCGCTCGGCGAGCTCGCGATCTGGAGCGCCACTGCGATTCACGAGGCGATCCAGAAATTGGCGGAAGCAGGCGGTCTCGGCCTCAGCAAGGTCGCGCAGCCGCTGCGCGTTGCGGTCTCGGGCGGCGGCGTGTCGCCGCCGATCGACCTGACGCTGGCGATTCTGGGGCGCGAAGAGTCCCTGGCGAGGATCGACCGGGCAATCGATCACGCTCGGCGTTGAGGCGCCGGTTGCGCGGCGAATCCGGCCTGCAAGGGCTCAACGCAGGGGAACTGCATCGCCGAGGCTGGCAGACGCAACCCAGCCCATCACTTGTGCACCGCCTTCCACGCGGAAACTGACCAGCGATCTGGCATTCTGCGTCTTCAGGACCGAAACCGGCAGGCCGCGCCTGACCGTGCCGATGACGGCATCCTTGGCAACCGTTCCGTACACGTTCGCGTCGGTGCGCGCGATCCGGGTGGTGCGCAAGCCAGGCATGGCAAGCCGCTCGTTGGCCAGGCCGAGGTTTTTCTGCGCGGCTTCGTAATAGCGTGGCGACGCACCGATCGCCAGGGTGAAGTATGTCTGTGCCGCGGCGAGATCGCCGGATTCCATGGCCTCTTCGCCGATCATGTTATAGGCCTGCGCCAGGCCGGTGTCCCTGAGCAGGCATTCGAGCGCTTCCGCATAGTGCGCCAGCTTCGCTTCGACCTTGCCGAGGTTGGTCCAGGTGCCGGCGTGCGCGCCGAGGCCGATGGCGAGCCTGAAGTCGGCCTCGGCGCCGGCGAGGTCGCCGGAAAGCATGCGCGAATAGCCGCGATTGTTGACGAGCGCCGCAGTTCCAGGTGCCAGCACCAGCGCTCTGTCGTAACGGGCAATCGCGGAGGAAAAGTCGCCGCGCCGGTCTGCCGCGATTCCCAGCCCGTTATGTGACTGCCACCGCTCCGGATCGAGCCGGATTGCGCGCTCGAAGAGAGCGACCGCCGCATCAGTTCGCTGCGAATTCAGGTACAGCAGGCCGAGGCGCTCGCAGGCGGCAGGGTTTTCCGGATCGCGTTCCAGCGCCAGCTCGAAGGCCCTCTGGGCCAGGGCGCGATTTCCGAGCCTTTCATGGATCGAGCCGATCTTCAGGAACGGGCCGGCGGCGGACGCGTCGTAGGCGATCGACTGCACGTACAGATAGACCGCGAGGTCCAGGTTGCCGTGGCGCCAGGCCTCGTCGCCGCGCAGCATGCCTTCGGTCGCCGACGTCACCGGAAACTCGGTGGCGTGAACGACGGAAGATTGCCCGGCATACAGTTCCCTGGCCGCCTGCTTGTCTCCTTGCGTACCGGCCGATTCGTCCCTGGTCGAGTGGCCGGCGCAGCCGGATTGCAGCGCGATTGCGACCGCAGGAACCATCAGCAGGGCTGCGAAGCGGGAAACGGTACGCGGTCCCATGGTTTCAGCTCACTTTCCGACCTTGTCGCCGAGGAACTCGAAAACACCCGCGATGCGGATGACCGCGGGCACGCGCTGCCAGATCTGCTTGTATTCCTCGGCCTGGATCGGCAGCAGCTCGATCTTGTAGCCGAGCCGCCGCAGGAAGGCCGGATCGGCAATCTGTTCCGGGCTCAGGTTGGTGGAGAAGACGAGCACCAGGTCGAATGGCACTTCGAAGTGATGACCACGGCTGGTCATCAGCGAGTCGCGCCGCGAGTCCATCGGCACGATCCAGCGGTTGAACAGGACGGCCGGCTGGATGCGCTGCCGACCAAGGTCGTCCACCAGCAGGAAGCCGTTGTTGGCCTTGAGCTGGATCGGCGCCGAATAGGTCCGGGTCGACGGATCGTATTGCAGTTCCAGCATGTCCGCCGAAAGTTCGCCGCCGGTGAGCACGATCGGCCGCTCACACGGTGCATAGCGCGGATCGAATCCCAACTCGAGCAGCGCGGGCGAGGGCAGGTCGGTGAACGCAAGCTGCTCGTGACAGAGCGGATCGTAGATCTCGACCACAGTCTCGTTCACGGCGACCGCGTGCGGCACGAGCACGAGTCCGCTCAACACGGAGGCGAGCCTCCGCGCAGTGAAAGTCTTGCCAGTCCCGGCATGGCCGTAGAGGAAGATCGACCGCCGCGAGTTGAGGGCAGGACCCAGCCGGTCCAGCAGCTCGTCCGCGATCACCAACCCTGCGAATGCCTCGCGTACGGCCTGGCGCGTCACTTTCTGGCGATGCACGGACTGCCGGTGCACGAGCTCCACGTAGTTGGCAAGCGGCACCGGGGCCGGGCCGACGTATCCCCCGCGTCCCAGTGCATCGTTTGCTTCGAGCCGACCCTTGTCCGTGAGGCCGTAGCGGAGCTCGGCATCGAGGCCGAGCCGCGAGCGCACTTCGACGCGCCCTTCGCTACGCATGAAATTGAGGACCTGGTTGACGATCGGGCCGGACAGGGCCACGCGATCGATCAACTCGCTGGTCGTGAGGGTGCCGGCCGTGACGAGGTGCTTGCCGAGCAGGTCGGCAAGGAATGTGAGGGACAAGCCTGTTTGCGCAAGCGTGGTAGGCCGCGGCGCCAGGGTTGCGAGCCGCGCGAGCTCCGGGGAGACCCTGGAGGCATCCGAGTTGCCGCGCTGCTGCACAGTGTCTTTCGGTGCCGTGCTCATGTGAAGCTCGGGAGCAACGGCTCGAGCATTCCCCTCAGCCACATCGTGGCAAGGACGCCGAGCGCGATCGCGGCCGCGTATGGAATTCGTTGCTTGCCCGCCTGCAACAGTGCCGCCCGGAATCCCGTGGAGGAGGCGATTGCGCCATCGGCGCCGACCGCGGCCGTCCGCATTCCGCGTGCGCGCCACGCGACGACGACGATCGCGATGACCGCGCCGAACGCGAGTGAAAGTAGCGTGGCAATGACGGCATTCAACGGCCCGAGAAACGAGCCTGCGGCCGCCATGAGCTTGACGTCACCTGCGCCCATGCCGCGGCCAAGGTACAGAGGCAGGAGACAGCAGGTCCCCGCGCCTGCGCCCGCGATCGCGAACAGGAATCCGTCAAAGCCCAGCGCGAAAGTGTGGAGTCCCAGGCCGGCGAGCAAAGCCCCAAGACTGAGGACATTCGAGATGCGGTGCGTGGCAAGGTCTTGTCGCACCGCAAGCGCCATGACGAACACCAGCGCCACCGAAGCGGCCAGCGTCGTCGATTGCGGGTCTGTCAGTTGCACGAGACGGTCCTAGAGCGGGGTGACGGCGGCAGTTGCCGCCGTCGACCCCGCGTTGCACCGGTTGAGTCGATCAGGTGATGACGATGGCGCTGACGGCCTGGTAGATCGCATCGATCACGCGAAAGACTTCGTCACCGAGCAGGCCGAAGGCGCCGATGACGCCCGCGCCCACGAGCCCGCCCGCGATCGCGTATTCGACCGTGGTCAGGCCTTCTTCGTCCCGAATGAATGAAATCAGTGCTTTCTTCGTAAACATGGAATTGAGACCTCTCTTCTTTCAATCTAGATTGATTCGAAAAGGGGGCATCCGATGTGGTCGCCCGCCGCATCCCCCTGAAGTTCGCGGGCGCAGCCGCCATGTAGCGGCGTCCAGATCGTGTGGTTCCGGGGGGTCAATCTGCTAGGCGAATGTTGCGCAACGAAATCGTCGGAAAACCGGCCCGCGCGCTGGGCCCCGGCAGGGCCGGGATCCGGGTCCGGGATTGAGCTTATGTGACGTGCGTCACGCTAAAGCGACTGTAAGGCCGGGATTTTGAAGGGTAATGTACGCATCAGACCGGCCCGTCACGGGAAACGACATACCAACAAGGGAAGCCGGTCGACGCCTTATGTAGGCAATTTTGTTGCGGTCCCGAGGCATTGCACCGGGATGGACGGGTGACTGGCGTCAAGGGGGGATGCTTGTCCAAGCCGCTGCTGCTGTGGGTCGACTGCACGTCAGGCCTGCCTGACGCGGAACTGCGCGTGCGCGCTGCAGCTTACTTCGAGATTGAGCAGGTACGCGGCACCTCGCAAGCTGCCGCCGAGCTGGCCCGTCTCAAACCGCATGCGCTGTGCTTTGATTTCGATTATCCGGACCAAAAGTGCCTGCAGGGGATGCAGGCAATCAAACTGTCGCATCCGCGATTGCCGATTCTGATGCTGACCTTCGAGCACTCGGAGTCGCTGGCGGTGTGGGCATTTCGCGCGCGTGTGGAACTACCTGGTGAAGCCCGTATCATCGGCGGAGCTGGCGGAGAATCTGAAGGCACTCGCAAATCTGGGCATGCGCCCGTCGCCGCCCCGAACGGCGCAGCTGCTGCACGCGTCCGTCCCGAGTGACCTTCCGGTGCAGCCCGTTTCTGCCAACGTCGCGCGACTCCAGCCTGCAATCCATTACGTCGCCCAGCACTACCATGAGCGGATATCGGCAAACGCTGCCGCCAGGTCATGCGGCCTCACGCGATTCGACTTCAGCCGCAAATTCCGGACGGCATTTAGAACGACCTTTCGCGAGTACCTGTTGCGCGTGCGCATTGCGGAAGCGCGCCGGATGCTGGCGGAGGGCAGGGTATCGATCACGGGCATCGCGTACTCCGTCGGCTTCAACGACGGCTCGCACTTCGCCCGGATTTTCAGACGCCTCACGGGCGCGTTGCCGTCAGAGTACGCGGCGACGCAATTGCACACAGAACCGCATGCACCGCCAGCTGCGAGATCTGCGGGTGCCGGCATGCTTCGCCGAGCGTCCGATCTCGGTCCAGTCCAGGCGTCCAGCGGCTGACGGGCGGCCTGCCGTCGTCGGACGCGCCAGTCGTTGACAGTGCAACCGGCTTTCCTGACAATTCGCGGCCTCTGGACGGGGCCATAGCTCAGCTGGGAGAGCGCTTGCATGGCATGCAAGAGGTCGACGGTTCGATCCCGTCTGGCTCCACCATTTCCCTGGGTCCCCATCGTCTAGAGGCCTAGGACACCGCCCTTTCACGGCGGCAACCGGGGTTCGAATCCCCGTGGGGACGCCACACTCGTCGGCACATTGAATTTCGCACGACGAAATTTCAGCTCAAGCGAGAGATCAGCGCGGATCGCGTTTCTTGTCGCGCCGCTTGGAAGAAATGCTTCAAATCTCATTGCGAACATGCGAGACGAACGTTGATGAAATCGATGGTTTTGCGAGGCGTAAGCCAGTATCTTGACAAAATCCGGACACGGAAAAGAGAAGCACGATGCGCAGATTGGAAACTTCGGCGGCACTGATCGCTTCCCTCGGCGCGCTTTGGAGCGCCCCGGCGCTCGCCTATGTCGGTCCGGGCGCGGGAATAACCTTACTCGGCGCCCTTTGGGGTGTCATCGTTGCCATCGTGCTGACCGTCGGGGCGGTCGTGCTGTGGCCGTTCCGCGTCCTGTTACGGCGACGCCGCAAAGTCTCGGGCAGGTCACCTGACGCGACAGAAGCGGAAACACGCGAGACCGATGGAAACAAGGCACGGAAAAGCGACACGAGTTCGCCAGGGAATCCCGGCTAAAGAATTTACGGCACATGGAAGCGAGCTCGGCATGGATGAGTCGGTACGTGGTGCCGGCCGCCCTGCTTCTGACATTACTGACGCTTTCCGCGATCTATCGCGACGATGTCTCCGTCTCTGCGCAGGAGGCGCGCGGGCGAACGATCGTTCTCGGCTTCGACGGCATGGATCCGCGGCTCACCGAGCAATGGATGGCGGACGGCACTTTGCCCAATTTCGCGCGGTTGCGTGACCGGGGTCATTACCAGGCGCTTGCGACCACAAATCCCGCCCAGTCGCCGGTCGCATGGGCGACTTTCGCCACCGGCCTCGACCCGGGCGCGCACGGCATTTTCGATTTCCTGCATCGGGACTCCGGTACCTACCGCCCTAAATACTCGATCACCTCGACCGAACCGCCTGAGAGGATGATCCGTGCATTCGGCTGGCAGCTACCGCTCGAATCAGGTACGACGCGAACTCAACGATCGGGCACCGCGTTCTGGACTACCGCTGAGCGTCATGGGCGACATGCGAGCGTATTGCGGGTTCCCGCAACCTATCCCGCTGATCCGATAACACGCATGCTCTCTGGCATGGGCGTGCCGGACCTGCTCGGAACCCAGGGCACCTTCACGATCTATACAACGCGGCCAGCGTCCAAGGCCTTGAGCGACGAGGCGACCGGCGCTCGCATCATTCCCGTCGCAGCCGACGGCGGGCGCATCGAGACGACATTTGCAGGGCCAATGCATCCGCTCCGGGAAACCCCGGAGCCGATCACGTTGCCCTTGATCATCGAGGACATGGGCTCTGGCCGCGTGCGAGTCGAACTTGCCGGCACGAGCGCCGAGCTCGAGCAGGGCGGGTGGAGCGACTGGGTGACGCTGCGCTTCCGTTTCCTCGGTCTCATGAGCGTTTCGGGCATCGCGCGACTCCACCTGGTCCGGGGATTTCCGGATCTCCAACTTTACGTTTCACCGATCCAACTCGACCCTCGTGACCCGGTCGGGCCGCTCGCGAGTCCGCTCGCCTATGCGTCCGAGCTCTCGGACCGCATCGGCCTGTATCACACCATCGGAATGCCTGAAGAAACGTGGTCCCTCAACGAAGAGCAGATCTCCGACGCGGCCTACCTCGACATGGTCCGGACCATACTCGCCGAAAATGAGGCGATGCTCTTCGACACGCTCGGGCGTAATGACAGCGATCTCGTCGTCGCCGTTTTCGTGCAAACCGACCGCGTGAGTCACATGTTCTGGCGCGGCATCGATGCCACCCATCCGATGCATCACACGGCGGACAAGAAAGGCAGGGAGGCGATTCGCTGGATCTATGGCGAGGCCGATCGTATCCTCGGCCGCACGGTCGAAGTGATGAATCCTGACGACCGGCTCATCGTCCTCAGCGATCACGGCTTCAGCAGTTTCCGGCGCGGGGTCAACCTCAATCGCTGGCTGGTGGAGGAAGGCTTCATGACTGTGAAGCCGGGCCAGCCCACGGCCGATTCGCTGCTCTCCAATGTCGACTGGACCAAGACCAGGGCTTACGCCATCGGTCTCAATTCGCTCTTTCTCAATCGCTACGGGCGAGAGTCGCTGGGCATCGTTCGTGATCAGGATGTCGAGGCTCTGAAGGAGCAGATCCGGGAAAGGCTCCTGGCGTTGCGGGACCCTCAGGACGGCGCGGCGGCCGTTGCAACCGTCGCGGATGGCGACGAACTTTACCGCCATAGCCGGCACGCCGCGGTGCCCGATCTCGTGGTCGGCTATGCCGGGGGCTATCGCGCGTCCTGGGCGACCGCCTTGGGCGGGGTCCCGGAATCTGCAATCGAGGACAACGCGAAGAAGTGGAGCGGCGACCATCTCATAGAGCCCGCATTGGTGCCAGGCGTGCTCTTGACTTCGTTCCCGCTTGAGAAGGAGATAGCCGGGATTGGCGACGTGCCGGGACTCGTGAAGAGCTCTCTCGGTCTGGTGACGACGCGTCCAGCCAAGCACAGTGCTCCCACCATGGGGTGGCTCGACCTTGCTTCGCCCGTCCTCTCGCGGGTGGATAGCGCGCTCTCGGCCATCGTGCCCAGCGCACTTCGCATCGTGCTGTGGGGCTTGCTTGCCTCGTTTGGCTCGATGCTCGTCTATAAATGGACTTCCAATCAAGAGCGCCTTGCCGGACTCAAGGCACAGGCTCTCGAGATCCGGAATACGATGAATTCCTTCGAAGGCGAGATGGACGAGCTGTGGCCGCTTCTGCGCCGCAATCTTTCGGTTGCCTGGCGCCGGCTGGGCCTCGGCCTGCTTCCGGCACTGATCGCATCGATTCCGGTCCTTCTCATTCTCGTCTGGATGTCGAACGCGTTCGATGCTTCATTCCCGTCGGCGGGACAGAAAATTGCGGTCGTGGCAGTTCCGGATGACACGCATCAGATTCCTCCGATGCACTGGCGAGGCGGTGAGGTCGAGGATGGCAAACAGGCCGGAAGCTGGACGGTCTCCTGGCCCGACGCGGCGGCGCCGATCGAGTTGGTCGACTCCGACGGCACCGTCGTTCTCACCCTCCCCACCGAAGCACCGGCGTCGACGGTCCACCAGAAGCGCTGGTGGAACAAGCTCATCGGCAATCCTGCGGGTTATCTGCCGAGCCCGGGCGACTTGGATGCCGTCGCTCTTGCCCTGCCCAGCGAGGAGTTCCTGCCAGTCGGTCCTTCCTGGCTGCGAAGCTGGATCGCGCTATTCTTTGCCGTGGTCATCATAACCTCGCTCGGCCTGAAGTTTTATTGGCGCCTGCACTGAACCTGCCTACCGGAGAAGAATCTTGAACCGACCCCTGTGGCGATCGCTGTTGCGACCGCGCGTGATACTGAGCGTACTGTTGCTGATGCTCGTGGCGCTTCACGTCGCGAACCATGTTCGCGTCGACGCCGGCGGCCTATCGGCTGCGATAGAGCCGCTGATCGAGCGCGCGCGGGAGCTCGAGGGGCGCGCCAGGCCGGAGTATCAAAGCCATGCCCTCGCCACGCTTCCTCCAAGCGAGATCAACGGTGCCTTTTATCGCCTCGACGAGCGGCTCGCCGAGGCCAAAGTTGCGCACGCGCCGAAGCTGGAGGCGAGCGGCGATGCGGCTGTTCTCTACGCGCTGGGAATGGATGAGGCAGACAGCGGCTTGGTGGCGCCGAATGACGACGTGAAGCAGCGTCTTCAGCAGGGTGTTCTGCACTTGTCCGATCACGGTGGCACCGGCTACCTCACCAATGTCACGCCGATCACCGTGCGGCGCGATGAGATTGGCGACATCGTCATTCGGGCGCGCGCGACAAGGCGTACGCGACTTACGCTCGCCTGGTCCAAGGAAGCAGGTCCGACAAATCCCTTCAAGCATCAAGTCGACATATCGATCGAGCAGAGCGACGAAGCGCAGAGCTATGTCATCAATGCGCGTGACATTCTCCGCCGGGGCCTTGGACCCGACGATCCGGTAGCGCATATTTTTCTGCGCCCGTCCGCCGTCGCCGATGCCGATCTCGAGATCGAATACATCCGGTTCATTTCGAAACTGGGGGTGTTCCTCTCGGCGATCAACGGCGTCGTTCACGAGGACATCGGCGGTGAAATGAGGCCCGCCATTTACATGCTGACTGACCAGACCCTGCTCTGGTCAATCGACGTTCCTGCAGAAACGCCGCGGCTCGACCTGGGACAGGGACTCCTCGGCGGCGACGTGCCGGTCCATTTCTCGGTGACCGTCGAATATGATGGGGCGAAAAACGTCGTGCACGATGCCCAGGTGAGTTCGACTTCGAGCTGGCAGGACGTGTCGATAGACCTGCAGCGCTGGGCCGGAAAATCGGTGACTGTTGGCCTCCATGCGAAGGCCGAATCGCCAAAGACCCTGGCCCTCTGGTCCAGCCCGAGGATTCGCTCGGCGCGGAAGGACCGATTAAACGTCGTCATCATCCTCGAAGACGCACTCCGGGCCGATTATCTGTCCACCTACGGCTACGGGCGCGAGACGTCGCCCAACAAGACGGCGCTCATGGACCGGCAAGGCATCGTCTTCGAGCACGCCTTTTCCCAGGCTAACAAGACACGGCCCTCGGTTCCGTCAATATTCACCGGGCTCTATCCGACGGCGACCGGCGTCTGGCACTTCTCGGATTTTCTGAGCGAGCGGTATCTGACGCTCGCGGAAATCATGAGGAACCAGGGTTTCGTGACCGCCTCTTTCATCCAGAACGGAAATGCCGGCGCCTATGCGGGGTTGCATCAGGGCTTCGAGGTGTTGCGTGACGCGAGGCTGATGGGCAAGGCCACAGAGAGCGTCCTGGGTGAGCCTGTCTTCGAATGGATGCAGAAGCACCGGGACCAGAATTTTTTCCTGTATCTGCATGCCATCGACCCGCATGGTCCATACGCGCCCAATCCGCCTTTCGACAAGTGGTACCTGGACGCGAAAGGGCGTGGCGCCGCCGTCACGGCGGCACCCAGGTTCGAGCCAGAAGGCATGACCGAACCCACGGACGAGGAGCGCCGCGCGCGCTATGCGGGCGAGATCAGGCACAACGACACGCTGATTCCGGCCTTTTTCGAAAAGCTCCGGGAGCTCGATCTTTACGAGGACACGCTCGTCATCTTCCTCGCTGATCATGGCGAATTCATGGGGGAGCACGGCGAATGGGAGCACGCGCCGCCGGGCCTGACGCCGGTGATCCGCGTACCCCTGATGATGCATTACCCGAGGCGTTTTGCCGAGGCGCGACGGATCCCAGAAAACGTTCAGCTCGTTGACGTCGTGCCCACGATCCTCGATGTCGCGGGAATTGATCGCAGCGGGCTGCTTCTTCAAGGCGAGTCCCTCGTGGACCTGATCGAGGGGCGAAACCTGGATCATTGGCGCGATCGGCTCGTGGTCTCTGAAGAGCCGACGGCGATGATCCGGGAGGACCCTTGCCCCTGTGCCTCCCTGATCTACCGCAACTGGCACCTCGTCGCCTCAACCCGGACCTGGCCCGCCGGGCCGCTGGTCCGCTGGTTCCCGACGGCACAAGCCATTGCGAAGCTGCGCGTCTTCGACTTCCACGAGGATCCGGCGGAGGAAGGCTTGTTTTGGTCGTTTATGCCCGATCTCAACTTGCGCTGGCGCCACTACAACGCGGTCCGCCGGCTAATGGAAATCGACGGATCCGTTCATGCGCGGATCACGGCGGACGAAGACGCCAGCAAGCACCTCGATCCCGAAACGCTCGAACACCTGCGCGGTCTCGGCTACATCGATTGAAAGGAGTTCGAGTCCTCGTCGCGACGCCGGCTTAATTTCATTTGAAAACAATTGGCTCGCAGCCCGAGCGAATGCTCTTTATCAAGTTTCGCGATTTGACTTAATGGAAGCGCGCAGCGAAGAAGCGCCTGAAGCAAAACCGCGTCGGGAAAAAAATTTGATTCATCGCTTGGGAAAGCCAAACTTTTGGGGCGTATAGTCACGCGAAAAATGAACTTCAACTGGTGCGGGCGACGCCAGTTGTCATTTGGCGATACAGATGAAGGGGATGTTCTGTGCGCAGAAGCGGCGCCCACCGCACTGGAAAAATTGGAATTCCGGCGCTTTCGTGCATCGCCTTTGCGGCATATGCCCTGTCGCTTCCAGTGGCCGCCAACAACACGCAGGGCGCGTGGTCGCTCGTCAAACCCTGGCCGATGATACCCATACACGCGGTCCTGATGCCCGACGGCCGCGTGTTGACCTTTGGCGACCTGGGCGTCCTGGACGTTTGGGATCCGTCCGCTGGCCTGGACGCCGGGCATCTGACGCTGCCAAATTCCACGGGTTCGAGCCTGTTCTGCAGCGCACAACTGGTCTTGCCAGGCGGGGCCGGTGTGTTGATCGCCGGCGGCGGGCCCACGGCGAATCCCGGTGTTGCGAGCAGGGTGTTCGACTACGGAAACAACACGCTGACCCGCTATGACGACTTGAGCCGGGGGCGTTACTACGCCTCGACAACCACGCTCCTGAACGGCCATACCTATATCCATGGCGGAGACGGCGGCAACGACCACCCCGAAATTCGCGATCCCGCCGGCGTTTTTCAACTACTTACGGGCGTCGATACCAGCGATCTTGAACCAAGGTACGTGCGCAATTTCGTGGCGCCGGATGGCCGAATATTCGGCTATGACACCGATGGAAAGATGTACTTCGTCGATACCAGCGGTGTCGGCAATCTGACGCTCAGTGGAACCGTGACCGGTCCACTCGGTCCGGATTCCAGCGCGGCAATGTTCCGCCCCGGACGAATCCTCCAGTTTGGCGGACGATCGAATGGAGCGCGGGTGATCGACATCACCGGCGCGGCGCCGACGGTTACGTCCACACAGGCCTTGTCGTCTCAACGCCGGCATGTCCTCGCAACGATTCTTGCCGACGGCAAGGTGGTCGCGATCGGCGGCAGTGAAGTAAAGAACGAGATGACGGGCGTCAATTACAGCGCGGAGATCTGGAATCCGAGCACCGGCCAATGGACGCGCGGCGCGAACGGCAATCGCGCAAGACTATATCACTCCACCGCTTTGCTGCTGCCCGATGCCAGCGTCATGGTGGCGGGCGGTGGGTCGCCAGGTCCGCAGTCCAACGACAATATCGAAATCTACTATCCGCCCTATCTATTCGGCGGAAGTGGTGGGTGGGCGGCCCGCCCATCCATTGATTCGGCCCCGACCAACGTCGATATTGGCCAGATATTCGCGGTGGACCTGAATGGTTCGCAATCCATTCAACGCGTCACCTTGGTCAAGACCGGTTCGGTCACTCACGGCGTCAATCTGGATCAGCGCTTCGTCGAGCTGACCTTCCAGCAGAGCGGGAACAGGCTGACGGTACACGCCCCCACGCGCGCTGCCGATGCTCCGCCGGGCTACTACCTGATGTTCGCCATCAATCAGGCGGGCACCCCCTCGATCGGCCATATTGCGAGGATCGGTGTGGCTGGGGCTCCCACCGGGGAAGTGACTCCGGACCTGGACGATCCAGGCGATCAATCGGCGCAGGTTGGAACGACGGTAACGCTCCAGCTCTCCGCAACGGACCCCAATGGCGACACGCTGGAATTTGGCGCGACGGGTCTGCCGCCCGGCCTTGCAGTCGACGCCACGACCGGCGAGATCTCCGGCATTCCGACGACTGCGGGCGTCTTCAATGTCGTCGTGACGGCAAGCGACGGAGTCAACTTGGATAGCGAAAGTTTCCTGTGGACGGTCAGTCAGGAATCGTCCCCGTTCACGCTGAATCCACCGCCGACTCCGGCACCCCTGCTTGCGGGAACCCAGATTACGCTCGAGGCCAGCGCCAGCGGCGGAACGGATTTGCAGTACAAGTGGGACTTTGACGACGGCACGCCAGAGACGGCCTACTCGAGCTCACCGGCGATCGACCATGTCTTCGCGAACCCAGGCATCTACTACGTGACCGTGACTGCCATCGATTCCGGTGGCTTCACCCAGGTAACGACCGTAGTCGTGACGGTACATCTTCCGCTGACCGCAAACCGGCCGGCAGTTTCCAGCAATCTCGCGGTCGAGGATCGCGACCCGGGCAGCGACCGGTTGTGGGTCGTCAACCAGGACAACGACTCGGTCAGCGTCTTTGACACGGAAACAAACACGCGGGTCGCAGAGATCCCGGTTGGCAGCGCGCCGCGGGCGGTGGCCATCGCGCCGAATGGCGAAGTCTGGGTCACCAACAAGCTGAGCGCGACCATCAGCGTCATTGATCCTTCGAACCTGGCTGTTGCCCGCACGATTGCCATGCCGTTTGCCTCGCAGCCATTCGCCATCGCCGCGGCGCCTACGGGCGGCGTCATGTACGTGGCTCTGGAAGGAACAGGGCGGCTTCTCAGGATCGATGCGGGCGACGACACGACACTTGACAGCGTCGGTGTCGGTCCCAATCCGCGCCACATCTCCGTGACGAGTGATGGCAGCCGAGTCTACGTGTCGAGGTTCATCACGCCGCTGCTGCCTGGCGAAAACACGGGAACCGTGCAGACTTCTGCCGGCATCGGTGCCGAGATCGTGGTCGTCAATGGCCCCGCAATGTCGCTTCAGGACGTCGTCACGCTGCGCCACAGCGACAAACCCGACTTCGAGACCCAGGGCCGCGGCATTCCGAATTACCTGGGCGCAGTGGCTATTTCGCCGGATGGCGAGTCCGCCTGGGTTCCGTCCAAGCAGGACAATGTGAAGCGCGGCTCGCTGCGCGACGGCCTCGGGCTGACCTTTGAGAATACCGTCCGGGCAATCAGTTCTCGACTCAATCTCGCGACGAACAACGAGGTTTACGCCTCGCGCATCGACCATGACGACTCCGGCGTAGCCAGCGCAATCATTCACGACCGGCTCGGGGTCTATATGATCGTCGCTCTCGAAACCAGCCGCGAGGTCGCGGTGGTGGACGCGCACGGCGGCTGGGAGATTTTCCGCATCAATGCGGGCCGCGCGCCGCAGGGCCTGGCGTTGTCCATCGATGGCCGCACGCTGTACGTCAGCAACTTCATGGACCGGACGATCAGCGTGTTCGACATTGCCGAGCTGCTGGACGAAGGCAATGCCAACGTGCCGCTGGTCGCCACCCGGTCGACGATCAATAACGACAAGCTGAGCGCGCAGGTATTGCAGGGCAAGCGTCTCTTCTATGACGCGAGGGATACGCGTCTGGCGCGTGACCGCTATATCAGCTGCGCTTCCTGCCACAACGAAGGCGGCCACGACGGCCGGGTGTGGGACCTGACCGGCTTTGGCGAAGGCTTGCGAAATACCGTGAACCTCCGGGGCCGCGCGGGTGCGCAAGGATCACTGCACTGGAGCAACAACTTCGATGAAGTACAGGACTTCGAGGGACAGATACGGACCCTCGCGGGCGGCACGGGCCTCATGACGAATGCCCAGTTCAATACGGGCACGCGCAGCCAGCCGCTGGGCGACCCCAAGGCAGGAGTCAGCAGCGATCTCGATGCGCTCGCGGCCTATGTGGCATCGCTCAACTCATTTGCTTCGAGCCCGTTCCGAAACGCGAATGGCAGCTTGACCGCGGCTGCGGCCGCCGGCCGCGATGTTTTCATTGCCAAGAATTGCAGCAGTTGCCATGGCGGCACGGGATTCACGAACAGCGCCAACAACAACCCGCAGGACATCGGCACGATCACTGCCGACAGCGGCAAGCGGCTGAACGGCCCGC
>Ga0187893_10000336_pt1 | contig 122201 bp, 99 predicted proteins | sample MA1701074metaG_FD_139574 | JGI IMG/M metagenome (GOLD analysis project Ga0187893, IMG submission 139574) | White microbial mat communities from a basaltic lava cave in the Kipuka Kanohina Cave System on the Island of Hawaii, USA - MA170107-4 metaG ...
AATCTTCAACTCCGGGGTCGCGTTCGATCCGGCGGGCGTGGGGATGACGACGCTCACGGTGGGAGTGCCGGCGGGCTTCCAAACGCCCAGCGCCGGCCGGCAGATCACGGCGACGGTGACCGGTGCGAGCCTCTCCTTCAGCGGCAGCACCACGGTCGGGCGGGACCTGCAGGTACCGGTGAGCGTGTTCGTGGACGCCCCGCCGCCGAGCACGACGACCGTCACGGTGAGCGTGCCGGGTGTGTCGACGGCAAGCGTGAGCACGGACGCGACAGCCGCCGGCGGCAGCACGGTGACGTTCACGCTCGAGCCGGGGAACACGTTCGTTGGGACGGTGTACGTCCAAGGGCGGGGGTTGGGCGACACGACGCTGACGGCCCAGGCGTCGGGCTACGGCAACGGGTCGGTGCCGGTCGCCGTGCAGCCCTCCGGCTTCGTGTTCTGCGGATCCTCTTGCGGCCAGGGAGACTTCACGACGACGAGCTTCTCGGGCAACACGACACTACTTGTGGGGTCCGCGGTGTTGGATCCCACCTTCCTCACCTTTTCGTTCTTCCAACCGGTGCGGGGCGGGCGGACGGTGAGCGTGCCGGTGGCGAGTGGGACCACGTCGGTGGGGACGATCGTCGGCCCGGCGGTCTTCAACGCGAACGACAACTTCATCGGGGTCGAGTTCGATCCGGCGGGCCTGGGCATGACGACGCTCACGGTGGGGGTGCCGGCGGGCTTCGAAACGCCCAGCAACGGCCAGCAGATCACTGCGACGGTGACTGCCGCGACCCTCTTCTTCAACTTGGCCCCGGTCGTGGGGCGGGACCTGCAGGTGGGGGTGAGCGTGTCCGTGGACGTCCCGCCACCCAGCGCGAGGACCGTGACGGTGAGCGTGCCGAGTGGCGCGACGTCGATTGCGACGGTGGCCACGGACCCGGCGGTCGCCGGCGGGAGCACGGCGACGTTCACGCTCGAGCCGGGGAACTCGTCTGTTGGGACGGTGTACGTCCAGGGGCGGGGCTTGGGCGACACGACGCTGACGGCCCAGGCGGCGGGCTACAGCAGCGGGTCGGTGCCGGTCGCCGTGCAGCCCTCCGGCTTCGTGTTCCCCGTGGGAGACTTCACAACCACGAGCTTCTCGGGGAACTCGACGCTGCCGATATGGTCGGCGCGGCTCGATCCGGTCACGCTGAACTATGCGGACGCGCAAGCGGTGCGGGGCGGGCGGACGGTGAGCGTGCCGGTGGCGAGTGGGACGACGTCGGTGGGGACGATCGTCGGCCCGGCGGTCTTCAACGCGAACGACTTCCAGAGCTTTGTTGAGTTCGATCCGGCGGGCGTCGGCACGACGACGCTCACGGTGGGGGTGCCGACTGACTTCGACATGCCCAGTAACCTCCGCCAGATCACGGCGACGGTGACCGCCCCGAGCCTCGGCTTCAGCTTCGCCCCGGTCGTGGGACGGGACCTGCAGGTGGGGGTGGGCGTGTTTGTGGACGTCCCGCCACCCAGCGCGAGGACCGTGACGGTGAGCGTGCCGAGTGGTGCGACGTCGATTGCAACGGTGGCCACGGACCCGGCGGTCGCCGGCGGGAGCACGGCGACGTTCACGCTCGAGCCGGGGAACACGTTTGTTGGGACGGTCTACGTCCAAGGGCGGGGAGTGGGCGACACGACACTGACGGCCCAAGCAACGGGCTACACCAGCGCCTCGGTTCCGGTGGCCGTGCAACCCTCGGGCTTCGTGTTCGGGTCCGCGGACTTCACGACCACGAGCTCCTCGGGGAACACGGGACTGGCAGTATACTCGGGGCGGCTCGATCCGACCACGCTGAACTTGGCGGAGGTGCAGGGGGTCCGAGGCGGGCGGACGGCGGTGAGCGTGCAGGTGACGAGCGGGACGACGGCGGTGGGGACGATCGTCGGGAGTCCGGTGGTGTTCAACTCGAACGAGTTCCAGACGTTCCCCGAGTTCAATCCGGCGAGCGTGGGCATGACGACGCTCACCGTAGGGGTGCCGATGGGATTCGACACGCCGCCCACCAGCAGCCGACAGATCACGGCGACGGTGGTGGAGTAGCGTCGGTAACGCGCGTCGCGCCTGCGTCGCCCACTCCAAGCGCTTCTCTGCCGGGAGGCGTGCTCGGCAAAGTCAGGTTATGTCGCGGTGGAGATTCCTCCGGATGCTCGCCGCTGCCCTGGCCGGGAGCCGGCGGGGGGTGCTCAGGGGGTCTTGGCCTCGTAGAGGCTCACGGTTGCGTTCTTCGGCATTTGGTCAAATTAGACCAGATACCGGGACAGGCGTGACCCGTTCGACCGGCTGCTCGTCGCGCAGGCCATCGAGGAGCGTCTCACCATCGTCAGCCATGATCGCGCCATCGCCAGCTACGGGGTACCAATGATTTGGCGCTGAACTTTTGGCGAAGCGCAGATCGAGCGAGACCGCAGCGCACACCCTGGGCTCGCCTCAGCCGGATGGCCGCCGCTGGCGCCGTCGGCTGGACCGTCTCGTCGACTGCCCCCGCTCCTTCGCACGACGCAAAACGCGGAGGTCGGCGCGGTCTTGAGGTCTATCCGCGGCTTCCTTGGCAGAGATCAGGTCTTCGATCCCGAGGTAGTGCGCAGGCTCGGCACCGAAGCGCGCCTCGACGCGCCGCCGCCACGCGGAAGCGAAGTCGGGAAAGCCCGCGATCTCGGAGAGGAGATCGATCCGAACCGGTGCTGCTCCGAGCTGAATGATCCACCGCGGGTCGGTGACATCCTCGGCTGTGTAGCCGAGTTCGGCGCCGCCGAAAAAGTCCCGCAACGCTGCCAGCAGCCTGCGTGCATTCGTCGGCATGGGATCGACGAGGATATCAAGGTCTTTCGTCGCTCGCGGACGCGCGTGAAACGCGACCGCGTGCGCCCCGACGACGAGGTACCGCACTCCATGAGCGTTCAACGCGCCGATGAACTCTTCGTAGTCTCGGGACGCCATTCGCTCCCCGTGTCTTCAGGCAGCTCTCGAGGGCCTCACCAACGGCCACCACGCGTTCCTCGGGGGTCAATCCGTAATACCAGAAACGAAAATCTGCCTCTTCTGCCTCTCGGCGGTGGACCCGTGCTACCGTCCAGACCTTGCCCCGTGCATGCACCCTCAGGACGCGCCGAGCCATCGTGGAGCCAGAATACATCATGGGGCTCTCTTCCTCCACGGCTGTTGCGACACCGGAGCCCGCACCCCGCCGTCACCCGACCCGCCCGTCGAGCCAGCGCGGAAACTCCCGCCAGGGCAGAGCGACGTTCCCGCCCGGCAGCGGGCGTGCGGCGCGCACGCGGCACACGAGCACGTCGGCCATGAGCTGGAAGCGCTGGGAGCCGGTCAGGATCCACCGGCCGTAGCGGCGGCGATCGCGATCGATGCGGAGCTTCAGGTAGGACAGGATCACGTACTGGATCTCGTCGAGGATGACGCGCTCGCCGCCAAAGCGCTCGAGAAACCCGTTGGGATCATGCCGCGCGAAGTCGCGCTCGAGCGGATCGTCGAAGCTGGCGTAGGCGGCCTCGCGGCCCAGCTCCTGGCGCAGTAAGGTCGTCTTGCCGGACTGCCGCGGCCCGGAGACGAGGATGACCTCCGGACCGCCGACGCCGGAGGATGCTCTACGTGACCGGCAGGAGCTTCGCGGTCACCAGATCGATCACCCGCGCCGTCAGAGTCAGCGCCCGGTCGGCATCGACCTTCGTGTACGCGTCGGCGGGGATCCCACCCGGCAGGCCGTTCGGGTACCGCGTCGGGATGTAGTACTGGTCGAGCGCGGCGGCCTCCGCCCGGATGTCGGCGAAGGCGGTGTCGTGTGCCGCCGCGTCGTCGCAGAGCTCGGCGACGGAATGGCCCCACACGGCCTCGGCGCCCTTCCCATACAGGAACGCCTTCAGCGCCTTCTCGGCCGCCTGCTGCGCGAGAAAGCACGCCAGATTGAAACGTGCGCCGCGCTCGGCGAAGCGGGCGTCATCGAGGTCGCGGCGCGCCTGGGCGAGCCACCGTTCAGCTTCGCTCGTAGACCACCTCCGCGTTCCGGAGTGCCGTGCGCAGAAAGCTCGACTGCGCGCGTTGCGCCTCGAGCTCCTCCGGCGTGTAGACGAGCAGGTCGAGGGCGACGCGCGACTTGGCCCGCCGGTACAGATCGTCGGCTCGGGCCGCCGCCGGCCGGCGGTCGCGGCGCACGACGAGCAGGTCGAGATCGCTCGTGCTGCCGACCGTTCCGCGCGCGGTCGAGCCGAAGAGGAGAATCTTCTCGGTGTCGGGATCGACGATCCGGGCCACGATCTCGCCAAGCTCCCGGCGAAGTCGCTCGCGGCGCGCTTCTCGGTCTGGGTAGCGGACCGCCATACGGGTTCCACGCTAGCAGGGGCCCGCGCCGCAGCCAACTCCGTGCCCATGGCGACGTGATTGTGTATTCAAGGGGATTATGCATTATACGTAGTATGGAGACGAAGATCAGCGCGACCGAGCTGGCGCGCAATCTGGGTGATGTGCTCGGTCGGGTGCGCTATCGGCGCGATGTGTTCGTCATCGAGCGCAACGGCGAGCCGGTGGCCCGCCTCGCCCCGCTTGCGGCCAGTTCCGGCGTGTCGCTCGCCGAGGCGTTGGGGGCGTGGCGGGAGGCCGGCCCGGCTGATGCGTCTTTCGCCGACGATCTCGAGCGCGTCAATGCCGCCGACCGGCCGCCGCGCAACCCGTGGGGCTCGTGATCGACACGAGCGCGCTCGTCGCCATCGAGCGCGCGGGGCACGACTGGCAGGTGGCGCTCGGCCCGCTCGGCGAGCAGGAAGTCGTCGTGCCCGCGATCGTCTGTGCCGAGCTGCTGGTCGGTGTCCGTCTTGCCGATTCCCGCGCCCGAGTCTCTGCGCGGCAAGCGAAAATGGACGCGTTGCTTGCGCGGCTTCCCATCGTCGACTTCACACGCGAGACAGCCGACCGCTGGGCGGATCTGTTCGCGGCGCTCAGCCGCGCCGGGACCATGATTCCCGCCAACGATCTGGCGGTGGCCGCGACGGCTGTCCAGTTGGGCTTCGGTGTTCTCGTCGGTCCGCGGGACGAGCGGCATTTTCGCCGCGTCCCTGGGTTGCGCTGCGAGCCCCTGCGTCTTCGCCGGTGAGGGCCTCGGCTTCGCTCGTAGAGCACCTCCGCGTTGCGGCGCGCCGTGCGCCGAGCCGTCCCGTGCCCGGTCGGCCCCGGTTCGGAGCCGGGACGGGCGGGGCGCGGGAACGGACGCTACGGCATCGGCGAGGTTGGATCCGGGAGGCGCGCGTGGTCCGGCGCGCTATCCGGCTCGGCAGCCTCTTCCTCGCGCCCGCGGCGCTCCTCGGCGCGTGTGCCGGTGAGCCTCGATCCGAGACGGCTCTCGACCTGCTCGCCCTTTTTCCCTACACGGCGAGCGGCCTCGCCGCAGCGCGGATCGATCTCGCGAGCCCGGATGCTCGAGCGCATCTGCGAGGCGGCTGGTCGGCGCCCGTCGACCTTCCTGGCCGTGGCGTCGGCAGGTTCGCGGTGGCGGGGAGTGCGAGCCTGCAGGTCGCCATCCGCACGCCGCAGGACGCAAGACTGCTCGTTCGCTGCGGCCTCCTCGGGGAAGGGCCTCGGCGGCCCGTCGCGGTGCGCGTGCGCCTGAACGGGAATCGACTCGGGGTGCTCCGCGTTGCCGGCGGGCTCTCCGAGCACACGCTGGCGCTCCCTGCGAGCGCGCAACGGGTCGGCCTCAACGTCCTCGGGTTCACGCGCTCGACGGTCGGGCGATCCAGACGATCCGCACCCGCGGGAGGTTCGGGACAGCGAGAGCCCGCGCGCCGATCGAATCCGTCCGGTCGAGTGTCCGACGAAGCTCGCGATGGGTCTGCGGATGGCTCGCTGGCTGCGTTTGCCGTCGCAACGGTCGCGTTCGTCGGGATCGACACGGCGACCGGCGCCCGCGTTGCCGAGACGCACGATGGAAGCGGGCGTCTGGTTCTTGCGCCATCGGCCGCCGTGGACTTCTTTCTCCGGCTGCCCCGGGCGGGCCGGCTGACGTTCGGGGCGGAGCCGGTTCACGGCGGAGTGCCCGGCGGCGGCCGGCTCCGCGTCGCGATGCAGGCCGAGGGCGATCGGGAGCGGGTGCTGTTCGACGGGCTGCCGCCCGGCGATGTGGCGATCGCGCTCGGCGACCGTGAACGGCGCCTCGGGCGGGTGACCTTCGCCGCCGTCGGCCCATCGGATGTTCGGGTGACGGCGCCGACGGTGTTCGGCGTCGTGCAAGCACACGCGGCGCGCGCCGTTTACGGCGGGCCCGGCACGAGCGGGGAGGGGCGGGAGCTGGTGCGCCCGGAGGGGATCGTCGTCGGCTCGCAGCCGCGGCGGGATCTCTCCTGGCCCGCTGTGGCAGCTGACCACACCGAGCGGCGGAACGTCCTCCTCTACGTCGTCGACACGTTGCGGGCCGATCGTCTGGGTTGCTACGGCTACCCGCGGCCGACCTCACCGGCGATCGATGCGCTCGCCGCCGAGGGCGTGGTCTTCGACCGCGCGATCGCGCAGTCGTCGTGGACGACGCCCGCGACCGCAACGCTGCTGACCGGCCGCATCCCGTCAGCGCACGGCGCGGTGGACGTGGGCGCCGCGATTCGTCCCGAGGTCGCGACGCTGGCCGAGGTGCTGCACGCGCGCGGCTACCGGACGGCGGCGTTCGTCACCAACGTCAACGTGCGCGGCGGCCTCGGTTTCGCACGCGGGTTCGACCAATACGTCTACCTGGCCGAGGATCGCGCGCGCCCGACGGTGCACGTGCCGGCCGACACGCTCGGCGCGCGCGCCATCGACTGGCTCGACCAGCGCGCCGGCCCGGGCCCCTTCTTCCTCTACGTGCACGCGAGCGACCCGCACGCGCCCTATGCCGCGCGCGGCACCGTTCCCGGGCGCGACGGCGCGGCGCCCACTGACCGCGTTTCGTGGTCGCCGCCGCCCGCGCGCCCGCCAGGGCTGCCGGCCGATGCGGATCCCCTCAGGCTCTTGCGGCGCGCGCCCGCCACGCGGACGCCGGCGCACGTTGCATACCTACGGGCGCTCTACGATCGAGAGGTGGCCGTCGTCGATGCCGCCATCGGACAGCTGATGGATGCCCTGCGGGCGCGGGGGCTCTACGACGACACACTGGTCGTCGTGACGGCCGACCATGGCGAGGAGTTCCACGAGCACGGCGGCTTCGAGCACGGCCGCACGCTCTACCGCGAGCTGCTCGCGGTGCCGCTCATCATCCGGTTCCCGGGAGCCCGGCTCGCGGGCCGCCGGATCGCGCGCCTCGTCGGTCAGATCGACGTCTTGCCCACGCTCGTCGCTCGGCTCGGTATGCCGGTTCCGGCCGGCGTGCAAGGAAGGGCGTTGACGCCGGTCCTCGGTGGTGACGGCCTCGCGGGTGCAGGTGATCCGACAGCGGTGGTTGCGGACGCGCAGGATCAGGACGAAGCCTACACGGATGCCGACGAGGCATACTACTCGGAGACCCGTCTCGGGGGATGTGAGGTGGCGGCGCTGTCCATGGTCGACTGGAAGGCCATCCATCGCCTGTGCCGGGATGGCCCGACATTCGAGCTGTACGATCTTGGACGGGACCCGGGCGAGACGACGAACGTCGCGCGCACGCGGCCGATCGCGCTCGGCCACGCGGAGCAGGCGCTCGCGCGCTGGGCCGCCAGCGGCGGTGCCGGCATGGATATCCCCGCGGCTGGGGGGGCTGCCGGTCTCGACCCGGAGACGGCCGCGACGCTGCGGGTCCTCGGCTACCTGGACGAGGGGCGCTGAGCGCCGCATCGCGTCCGGGATGCTGCGCACGCTCGTTGGGGGAGGGTCGCCCACGAAAGGAGCACACACCGCGGCGCTTGGAACCGCCGAGGCCGCGAGGGTCGCGTCTCAGCGCTGGGCCTGCATCTGCCGCAACGCCTCCTGCTGCTCCCCGAGGACCTTCTGCACGGCGGGCCGCTCCTGGACCTTCGCCCACCACGCGCGCAGCTTGGATCGCTCCCCGGGGCACGCCGGCCCGCCGAGCGTGGGGAGCATCAGCACCGCGAAGAACATCGTCGGCACCAGGGCGCAGTCGGCGAGGGTGAAGGCGTCGCCGCAGGCGTACGGGCCCGCCGCCAGCATCGCTTCGAGCTGATCGAGGCGCTGCGTGATCTCGGCGAACTTCGTGTCGAGGAGCTGGCGGTCCTTGTCCTTCAGCGAGATCTGCGGGAAGAGCGCCCTAAGCGGTGGCTCGAGGTGGAGATCGTGGAAGCGGCTGATGCCGCGCGCCCGCGCGCGGCCTTCGGGGTCCTTTGGCAGCAGCGCCGGCGCGGGGAACTTGTCCTCGAGGTACTCGTTGATGACCTCGGACTCGCCGATCATCATGCCGTCGGTCTCGAGCGCCGGCGTCTTCCCGAGAGGGTAGATCTTCAGGTACGCGGGCGACTTGAGGTCGTTGCCGGGGATGGCGACGATGTCGACCGGCGCGCCCTTCTCGTAGATGGCGATCCGGCACTTCGAGGCGAAGTTGCTGAGGTTCATGTTGTAGAGCTTCATGTCGTTCCTCTCGTTCCCCCCGTCGCGCCGAGGCTACCCATCACTTCGTCGTCGGCTGAGCGCGTCGCCCTCTCCTCGGCTCATCTCGCCGCGGCGGCCTGCGGCTCGGCGGCCGGCCGCTGGCCAGGAGCGAGGGGCTGCACGCGGCGTGCGTCGGCCACCGTCGCTCGCGGCGGCAGCGGCAGCTTTCGCAACCGCCGGATCAGAACGCCGAGCTTCAGCAAATCGGCCGCTGACGCACCCGACGCCAGCGGGCCGACGTTCCAGATGACCAGGTGGCGCAGCCCGGCCTCGACCAGGCTCTTCGCCGCTGCCACGACCTCGTCGAGATTGCCGGCGAAGACCGCGTCCCCCATGAGCTCCGGCGTGACGCTGCGGCACGCGGTATCGATCTGCTCTGGCGTGAGCTCCTCGGGAACGAACTGGGGAAATCCCTCGAAGTCCGCCCCGAGCGGATGGCGGAGCCCGTGGCGGTCCCACAGGTAACCCGGCAACGCCAGAGACATGGCGCCCACGGTCCGCACCTTCACCAGCCGCTCGAGGGCCGCGCGCCGGTCGGGTCCGAGGGCGAGCTGGATCTGCACCGCCGGCTCGAAGTGATCGAGGCGGCGGCCCGCCTCCGCCGCCGCGGCATGGATGCTGGTGAGCTTCTCGCGGTACTCCGCGGGCGTCATCTTGTGCGTCGGGTACCAGCCGTCGGCGTAACGGCCGGTGAGGCCGAGCATGCGCGGCGCGTGGGCGGCCATCCAGATCGCGGGCGCTTTGCCGTCGTAGAGCGGGGTCGTGAAGAGCGCCCGCTTGAGCGACCAGGTGCGTCCCTGGAGGGTGATGGGCTCGCCGCGGCTCTCCCACAGCGCCCGGATCATGTGCAGGGCTTCTTCCAGCCGGCCCACCCGGCGCGTGAACGGGATGCCGTAGGGCTCGGTGTTCTCGCGCTCGCCGTTGCCGATACCGAGCACGGCCCGGCCCCGCGTCAGGTGATCGAGGGTGACGAAGGCCTGCGCCAGCGTCGCCGGATGGCGGCGAAACGGCTCCGTCACCCCGGTGCCGATCCGCACCCGGCGGTAGCGTGCCGCCATCATGCCCATCATCACGAACGGGTCGAAGAACGCGTCGGGGGACGGGATCACTTTCGCTGCCGGCGTGATCGCCGGTCCCCAGACCGGGCGCGGCACGAAGCTCAGGTAGTGATCCGGCAGGAAGAAGGAATCGACGCCCATCCACGTGAAGAGCCGAAGGCTCATCTGCTCGAGGTTGAGCGGCGCGATGCAGTTGGTCTCGATGCCTACCGACAGCCGATCATTCCGGTCACTCATGTGCGTCCCTCCGATGGGCGTCAGTTCACGCGCCGGGTCTGTCCGCGCCAGTACGGCTCCCGCAGCTCCCTCTTCAGTACCTTTCCCGAGGGGTTCTTGGGAAGGCTCTCGATGAAGTCCACCGTGCGCGGGCGCTTGAACCCGGCCAGGCGCTCGCCGCAGAAGCGCAGCAGGTCGGCCTCCGTCGCCCGCCGCTCCGCCCGCAGGACGACCATGGCCTTCACCTCCTCGCCCCAGCGCTCGCTCGGGACGCCGATGCACGCGGCGTCGGCAACCGCCGGATGGGCGAACAGGACTTCCTCGATCTCGCGCGGGTACACGTTCTCGCCGCCCGAGACGATCATGTCCTTCAGGCGATCCATGATGTAGACGTAGTGCTCGTCGTCGACGGTCGCCAGGTCACCCGTATGGAGCCAGCCGTCCCGCAGGGTCTCGGCCGTGGCCTCGGGCATGCGCCAGTACCCGGCCATCAGCTGGTCGCCGCGGGCGATCACCTCGCCGATCTCTCCGGGGCGCACGTCGCGGTTCTCCGCGTCGACGACGCGTACGTGGGTGCCGTAGACCTCCCGGCCGCACGATTGCAGCCGGCGGATTCTCTCGGGCGCGCCCCCGAGCAGGTGGTCCGCCGCCGGCAGCATGGTCAGCACGGCGCTGGCTTCCGTCTGCCCGTAGCCCTGCACGAAGTTGCACTTGAAGATCTCGAGCGCCTTGCGCAGTACCTCGAGGGGAATCGGCGAGGCGCCGTACACGATCCACCTGAGCGTGCGCAGATCGGCCGCATCGAGCCCCGGCGTGTTGAGCAGCGCGAGGATCATCGCCGGAACGAGCAGCGCGTGGGTGACGCCGTCGGCGGCGAAGGACCGCAGCACTTCGCCGGGATCGAAGCCCTTCTTGACGACCACCGTGCCGCCCATCGCGAGGGTGCTCATCGTCTTCATCATCGCCGCCGCGTGGTACGTGGGCGCCACGATGAGGGTGCGGTCGCCGGCGCGCAGCGGGAAGTCACCAACGATCTGCCACACGTTGGTGAGGACGGCCCGGTGGGTCACCATGGCGCCCTTCGGCCGGCCCGTCGTCCCGCTGGTGTACATCTGCCACAGCAGGTCGCCCTCCATGACCGTTGCCGCCGGCTCGTGCGCCGCCCCCGCCGCGAGCCAGGACTCGTATTCCAGGTAGCCTTCGTGACGCGCGCCGATGCAGATGAAGTGACGGACGTTCGGCAGCAGCGTCTTGATCTCCGCGATGATGGGGACGAATTCCTCGGCGACGACGAGCGCGACGGCCTCGCTGTTGGTGAGGATGTACTCGAGCTCCGGCGCCGTCAGGCGATAGTTGAGCGGGGTCGTCACGGCGCCGATCTTGCCGTTGGCGAAGTACAGCTCGAGATACTCGCTGCAGTTGTAGGCGAGCACCGCGACGCGATCGCCCTTGCGCACGCCGAGCCCGAGCAGCGCGTTGGCAAGCCGGTTCGCGCGTTGCTCGAGGGCGCGGTACGAGAGCGCGCGTCCGGCGAACGTGATCGCGACGTGCTCCGGCCGGAGCTTCGCGTGACGGCGGAGCAGGTCGCCCACGAGCATGGGGTGCCGATCGTCCGCGCTGCCGCAGGCCCTGGGGATCGAAGGAGACGGCTCTCGACCACGAGCCGCGCGAGCGCTGCTTCGCGAGTACGTGCGCGCGAGCGGAGCGCGAACGACCGCGCTTGTACGAGAGCGGTCCGCCGGCCGTCAAGACGCGCCGTTCGGACCTTGCTGCGATCCGCCGATCTGCGATAGGAAGCCTCGATCGTGACGCTATCCCGCTCCGCGCGGCACGGGAACGATGACATGGCCGACGTGAAGAAGAAGACCAAGCGCTCCCTGGGGAAAGGGTCCTCCGCCGTGGTTACACGAGGTCGCGGCCGGTCACGGCTGGCGACTGGCGCCAAGGTGGCGAAGCGGACCGTCGCCCGTCCCTCGCGGTCGGCGGCGAAGCCCGCCGGGCGGTCCACCCTGGCGCGGCGCCCGATCGACCCGGTCACGGTCGAGATCGTCCGCGGCGCCATGGAGACCATCTGCTACGAGATGGCGACGCACGTGAGCCTCACGGCGACCACGCCCATTCTCAATCAGTCGAACGAGCGCAACGCGACGATCCTCGACGCGCGCGGGTGTCTCGCGGCCCTCTCCGTCGGCATCCCGCAGTTCATGCTGTCCTCGACGCTGCCGGTGCGCTTCGCCGTGGAGTTCTTCGGCGCCGACGGGCTCCACGACGGCGACGTGCTGGTGGCAAACGACCCCTACCACGGCGGCGGCCACCTGCCGGACTACAACATCTTCGCGCCGGTGTTTCACGACGGCCGGATGGCGCTGATTGCCTCCATCCAGTGCCACCACGCCGATACCGGCGGCGGCATGCCCGGCGGCTACAACGTCGAGGCGCTCGACATCTGGGCCGAGGGCGTCCGCTTTCCGGCGGTCAAGGTCTACGAGCGGGGCGTGGAGCGGCGCGACATCAGCTACTTCATGAAGGTCAACAACCGCACGCCCACGTTCATGGGCGATCTGCGCGCCCAGGTCGGCGCGGCGCAGCTCGGCGTCCGGCGGCTGAAGGACGTGCTGGCGAAGTTCGGCCCCGAGACCGTCGGCGCCGCCGTCGAGCACATGATCGCCACCGCCAAGCGCCGCTTCCGCGAGGAAGTCGGCCGCTGGCCGGACGGCGAGTACGAGTCGGACGTGTACGTGGATCACGATCCGAAAGGGAACAAGGACATCCACATCCACTGCAAGGTGACGGTCCGTGGAAGCGACCTGACGGTGGACTTCACCGGCTCCGACGAGCGCCCGGACATCCAGGCCTACAGCACGTTCGGCAACACGCGCGGTTACGTCGTCGCCCAGCTCGCGTCGATGATGGATCCCTCGATTCCGAAGAACGAGGGCTTCTTCGAGTCGATCGACCTCATCGTGCCGCCGGGCTGCTGCCTCAACCCGCCGCCCAACAAGTCGGTGGCGGCGGGCACCCATCACCCCGGAACCGAGGTCGGCGAGGCGATTGCGCTCGCGCTCTCCAAGGTCATCCCGGAGCGCTGCTGTCCGCAGGTGTACAAGATGGGGATGCCGACCGTGATCCTCGGCACCAATCCGCGCACGAAGCAGCTCTTCATCGACCATTCCGTCGACACGTTCGCGGCCTACTGCGGCGCCGTCAAAGGACAGGATGGTTGGGGCGCGATGAACGTCTCGTTCGGCAACCTCATTCGCGCCACCGCCGAGGTCAACGAGAGCATCTTTCCGGTGCGCCACATGTCCCGCGACTACGCCGCCGACACCGGCGGGCCGGGAACGTTCCGCGGCTGTCCGGGCTCGCTCTACGCCAAGGAGGTCACGGTACCGGCGACGATCTACACCTACGTGGTGGGGATGCAGTACCCCATGCCGGGTATCGCGGGCGGCAAGCCGGGGACGCCGAACCTGCTGACGGTGCGGTGCGGCCGAGGGCGGGAGCGGGCCATCGGAGACCGGGCGGAGATGGTGCGGCACGAGGCCGGCGAGCGGTACGAGTATCGCTACGGGGGGGGCGGCGGCTGGGGGGATCCCCTCGAGCGCGATCCCGCGCGTGTCCTCGACGACGTTCTCGACGAGTACGTCTCGATCAAGGGCGCGCGCCGGGACTACGGTGTGGTGCTGGCCGGCGCGGCGGAGGACCTGTCGCTCCGCGTGGATACGGAGGCCACGGCGCGGCTGCGCGCGGAGATGCGCCAGACGAGCCCCGGCGCGCAAGGCACGCTCGGCTTCGAGTAGGCCGGATCGTTCATGAATGGATATTCCGAGCCGGCGCACGAAGAAATCTCCATGCCCGCCGCGGCACCCATGAGCCGGACCAAGCGCGTCCTGCTCTGGATCATGGCCGTCTTCTACATACTCGCGGGGTTCAATCATCTGGTGAATCCTGCGTTCTACGTCGCCATCGTTCCACCCCACCTTCCCGCGCCCGAGTGGTTGAATCTGGTCTCCGGCCTCGCCGAGATCGTCCTCGGCGTCTTCGTGCTCGAGCCGCGGACGCGCGTCATCGCCGCCTGGGGCATCATCGCGCTCCTCGTGGCGGTCTTTCCGTCCAACATCTACGTCGCCACGGCGAACATCGGCATTCCGGGCGGCATGCCGGGCACGGGCAACGCCGTCGCCAACTGGATCCGGTTGCCGTTCCAGTTTGTGCTCATGGCCTGGGCGTGGTGGTACACCGGGGAGGAGGATGAGCGCTGAGGCCGGCGTGGTAGTGTCCTTGCGATCGAACGAGCGAAGCAAGATCCGCAGCGGTCGGGCTCGCGCTGGGCGCCCAGGCTGGCGAGGCGCGCTTGCGGGACGTCGTGACGCGCGCGGGCTTCACGCGCTTCCGGCGCGCGACCGAGACGCCGTTCAACCTGGTGCTGGAAGTCCGCCCGTAAATCGCGGAGGGTCGGCTACGGCGCCGCGAGCATCCCCACAGGAGGGCCGCCGCCGGTCTCGAAAGAACATTGACGGTCGCGCTGTTTCCGTGTAGATACGCCTATCATGGTGCCGCGGCGTGGATCGACGACGCTGAAACCCGCCGATTTCATCGAGGCGGGAAAGTACTGCGCCTGTTTCAGCCTGCGGAAGGCGGCGCGCGCCGTCACCACGCTCTACGACGACGTGCTGCGCCCGACCGGCCTGCGCGCGACGCAGTTCGCGCTCCTCACCATCGCCCACGCGCTCGGCTCGGTGACCGTCACGCAGCTTGCCGAGCACGCGGTCATCGATCGCACCACCCTGACGCGCAATCTGCGGGCCCTCGAGCGCCGCGGCCTCGTGCGCGTCCGCGAGGGCAAGGACAGGCGCGTGCGGGAAGTCCAGATGACCGCGCGCGGACAGGAGGCGTGGACCAGCGCGGTGCCGCTCTGGTACGAAGCCCAGAGTCGGATCACCAAGGGGCTCGGGGAGAAGCGGCTCCGCGCTCTGGTCGCCGATCTGAGCGCCACCGTGGCCGTCGCCCGCGAGGGCTGAGGCCGCACGCCGTCTAGCCGCGCTGCGCGTTTGCTACGCACCAGGCCGCCGCAACACGCGCCCGTGGCAGACGCCCTCGTAGCGCCCATCGCGCACCACCGGCGCGCCGTTCAGCAGCACGTGCGCGATGCCCACCGGGCGCCGGTCCGGCGCCGCGAAGTCGGCCGGTCCGGCGACGCGCTCCGGATCGAAGACGGTGATGTCGGCGGCCGCGCCTTCGCGAATGACACCACGGTCGCGAAGGCCGAGCCGGCTCGCGGGGAACCCCGTCATCTTGTGAATCGCGGCGGCGAGGGAGACGAGCCGCTGCTCGCGGGCGTAGTAGCCGAGGAACTTCGGGAAGGTGCCGAAGCTCGCCGGATTGTGGTGACCGCGCGTCGTGAGGATCGTGTCGGTCTCGACGCAGTTGAGCGGGTGCGCCATGGTGTCGCGCAGCGCCTCCTCGGTGTCGGCGTCGCCGCTGTACTGGAAGAGCATGACGCGGGCCTTGGCATTGCTCTCTCGCGTCACGCGCAAGTAGGCGTCGACGGGGTCGACGCCGAGCGCCCGCCCGATCTGGTCGAAGCGCAGGCCTTCGAGCTCCGCCAGGTGCGGCGTGCCGGCCCACAGGAGCTGGATGTCCGCCAGCTCGAGCTGGAGCAGACGCCGGGCGAACCCCAGCTCCCAGCGCAGGCGGCGCCGGGCGGCGGGTTGCACGACGTTGTCCAGGAGATCGTGCTGGGCCCAGCCGGGGTACACGACGCGGATCGTCGTGTTGCCGGCGGTGTACGGAAACGTGTCGAAGGCGACGTCGAGCCCGGCGTCGCGCGCCTTCTCGATGGCCGCGATCGCGCGGCGCTGCGTCTTCCACGTACCGCGGCCGACGAAGATCAGGTGCGAGATCTGCACCCGCGCCCGGGCGGCGCTCCCGACTGCCAAGATCTCGTCGATGGCCCGCAGGTTGTGCGCCTGCCAGCGCAGCGGATTCACGGGAAAGAACGGCGAGATCCAGGAATAGGCACGGAGATGCGAGGTGAAGAGCCCGCCGTGCGCGGCGACCTCGGTGGCGAGCGCGGTGAGCTCGTCCGGCCGGGCGAACATCCCCGGGGCGTAGCCGAGACCCGTGGAGAGCCCGAAGCAGCCCGCGTCCATCGCTTCGCGCACCCAACGCCGCATGTCGGCGATGTCCGCCGGTGTCGCCGCGCTGTAGCGGTCGCCCATGACGGCGAGACGGATCGAGCCATGTCCGGCGAGGTGCGCGGCGTTGATGGCAAGGGGCTGGCGCGCGAGCTGGTCGAGGAACTCCCGGTGCGTCTCCCAGTCGTACTCGATCGCCGTGTCGCGCAGGAGCTCGCTCCCGTGGTCGAGCAGCCGGGCCGAGCGCGCGGTGACGGGCGCAGGAGAGAAACCGCAGTTGCCGGTGACGATGGTCGTCACGCCCTGTTCGATCAGCGGCGCGAGAACGCGCGCATGACCCGGCTGCGGCAGTACCCAGTCCGAATGAGAGTGGACATCGATGAAGCCCGGCGCGACCGCGAGCCCCGTGGCGTCGATGACCGTGGCGCCTTCCAGGCTCTCGCCGTCGCCGCCACGGGCAACGGCCACGATCCGGTCATCGACGATGCCGATGGTGGCCGGATAGAACGGAGCGCCCGTCCCATCGGCCACGAGCCCGCCGTGCAGGACTACCTGACAGCGCATGGGTGGGCGCCACACTAGGTGACGCCCGCCGTCGTGTCCATCGAGGCGCGCGGGCGATGGCGCTGCGCCGGGTCGCGCGTTTCGGGCGCGGCGCCCGCTCTCTGGAGCGTATGCGATCGCTATGCGGCGCGGCGCTGGCGGACCCGTGCGCGCGGAGATGCGACCGCGCCCGAGTCGGGAACCCGCGCTGCGGCGATGCGGTCCGCACCGGCACGAGACTCCCCCTGCGCGAGCCCGAGCCCGTGGCGCTCGAGAACGTGGGCGATGGCCTCGTGGTTACTCTCGAGCGAGCGCGTCGCCGACACGTATCCGTGCTGCGCGGCGGCGTGCCGCTGCCGGAAGTCGAGGGGCGCCATCTCGAAGAACGTGACGTCCTCTTCCATGGGCTCGATGAGAAGGATGTCGCCGCGAAAGCGCGGGTCCTCCAGGTACTGATGCAGTCCGAGCTGGAGACGCGAATGGAGGAGCGTGCGCAGGACCTGATTGAGGACCGTGAGCAGGCCACGATCCGTGAGCGCCACGGCGCTCGTGCGATCGGGCGCTGCCAGCGGATCGCGGTGGCGGACGGCGCGATTCGAGAACGGGCGGAAGGGGTTGTAGCAGATGATGAGTTCCGCCCCGTGCTCGATGGCGACGTCGATGTTGGCCGTGCGCCGCACGCCGCCGTCGACATAGTCGACACCGCCGAGCCGGGCCGGCTTGTAGAAGCCGGGCAGCGCCGTCGAGGCCTGCACGGCCTCGGAGATGGTGAGCGAGGTGTTCTCGTCGTGTCCGAAGACCACGCGTTCGGCGGTGTCGACGTCGGTCGCGACGACGTAGAGCGCCGAGCCGCGCTGGCGCGCGAGCGCGCGGAAGTCGTTGGGAATCCCGTTCCGCTCGAGGTTGCGCCGCAGGTAGCGCTCGAGCGCCGCGTTGTCGAAGAGGCCGGTCGGCAAGTAGGCGAGCGGCGACGGGAGCTGCGGAGCCGCGAAGAGCGCGTCGGCGAGCGGCGCGAGGATCGCCTGCGCGGTCTCCCGCGACGGCGCCCGTGCGAAGGCCATCACCGGATCGTGGATTCGCTCCAGCAGGCGCGGGCTCCGGCGCACCAGGTCGCGCGCCCACGCCGGGGCGTATGCCACCAGGTCACGGAGGTAGGCCAGGGGCTTCGCGACGAGCTCGGCGAGATTGGGACTGTAGAGGTCCAGCGCCTGGAGCGGTGTGAACGCCCCCGCCACGCCGCGGAGACTCGGCAGCATGGCCGCGGGACCGACACCTGCCGCCAGCGGCGCCGCGAGCAGCGCGCCCGCGCTCAGACCGACGTAGAGATCGAGATCGGTGGTCTTGCGACCGAGCAGCACGTCATCGAGCGCCTTCAGGGCGCCGAGCTTGAATGCGCCTCCGGTGAGCGCGCCGCCGGCGAGCACGAGCGCCACCTTCGCAGGTCGGTGCCCGCTCGAGCGCTCGCCGTCGTGCTTGTGAACGATCGTGACCCCCCGGTGCGAGTACAGTCCTGACGATGCGCCCGGGGGAGCACCGGCGGGCGAGAGCGGGCACGCGGAATGAGTCCGCGGTGCCTGCCCGCCGGTGGGGGTGGTGGCCGCGCCGGATCGTGGGCGACGGTGTGCCGCCATCGGCGTCACTCAGCCGACTGCGGGACCGAGCTTGGCGGGCGGCTCCGCCTCGCCACGCTGCACCAGCCGTCGGATCTCCTCGAGCCAGCAACGATCGGTCGCGAGCCGGGTCTTGAGCGCGTGTTCGTAGGTGGGGTTGACCGCTCGGCGATCCCGTCCGGCGGCTGCCTTGCCGATTTCTTCCAGCGCGTTGCCGCACTCCTCCATGGCGTCGTCGATCAGCCGCAGCAGCGCGGGCACCGGCAACCGGTCGGCGAAGCGCAGGCGGTAGAGGAGCTGCTGGCAGATCGATCCCGAGCTGCCGCGCAGCGACACGAGCCACTCCTCGAGATGGCGCTCGCCCTGCGGGGTGATCGTGAAGCGGTAGCGAAGCCGCGCGCTTTCGGACTCGACGTGACACATCACCAGGCCGGCACGCTCGAGTCGCCGCAGCAATCGGTAGAGCTGGCCGAGTCGCAGGGACGGCAGGCGCAGACCGGGGCGGGCGAGCAGGCGCCCGAGCTGGTAGCCGTGGATGCCCTCCGCGTTCGTCCCCACATGGCCGAGGATCACGGATGCGATGTCCGGCAGACGGCCACCGCCGCCGCCCTCTTCGGTCGTTGCCGACGGCTCGCCGAGGAGCCCCGGGGGTGGACAGGCCAGATGCAACAGTGCGCCACTCTGAAGTCGCTTCATCGAAAGTTCCTCCTTTGCTCTTCCTAGATCTTCTACGCTCGAGAATGTGCGGTGGTTTGGGCCCCGCGCCCTGTGTTCAGGCGTACCACCCCCCCGCGTCGAGTCTCAGCGCGCTCGACCGGCGCCGTGCGGCCACGCCGATCGCGACGTGCTTCGTCAGCTCGGTCGGCGCGATCGTGCCGGCCGATCCGGCGTAGGGGCGCGGCGTGTGGGCGGCGACGGTGGGGCCGGTGAAGTGACGCGCCCGCCAGCTGCGCAGGTTGCTGCGCACGTAGTCGGGCTCGACGCCGAGCACGTCGCAAACGTACGCGAACGGGACGGCGGCATCGGCGGTGGCGTCGAACCACGCCTCCGCCTCGCGGAACAGACGGCGTCCGCGCCGCGTGCCCGAGAAGGCGTACTTCTGGTAGCACCGGACGCCGTCCTCGAGGAGCGCGATCAGCAAGCGGCGCTCGCCGGTGGTTGGAGGCTCCTCGCGTAGCTCGGTGACCACGGGGCCGTCGATACGGAGGTCGAGCTCGTCGGCGCCGCTGCCGTCGCCGAACCCGCCAATGCCGATCGTCCTGCCCATGTACATGATGTGTCCTCCTGCTGTGCCGCCCGCAGCGTCGGCGCCGCCGAGAGCGGGCCGCGCGTGCGTGAGCGGAATGTCGTTCGCGCGTCTCATGCTGAGAAGAGAATACTCACGGCCGCGGTTCAGGCCCACGCCGTAACGGTTCGTTGTGCGTTCAATGTCGGGGTGAGAACGGTTCGGCTTCGGTACGGAGCGGTGAAACGTGCGCTGAACGAGGCTCGTGGGTGGTCGCGGAAAGGAAAGAAGCGCGATACGGAGCATTGCGTGATGGTGAGAATCACGCTCAGCAGGCGACCGATGCGAGCTGCGACCTGGTGAGAAATGCGGACGAGGGGCGGAGGTGCTGCAGGAGGGGGCGGGCGACCGCTCAGCGCTCGGTGGAGAGCGCGGCGAGCAGCGCCTTCGCGGCACGCAGATCGCTGGTGGTGAAGCCCTCGGTGAACCAGCCGTACGTGCCCGCCAGCAGGATGCGCGCTTCCTGGCGCTTTCCCTGGGCGTCCCACACGCGGCTCAGGCTCATCGCGGCGCGGAGCTCCCAGGCCTTTGCCTGCTGGCGGCGCGCGGTCTCGAGCGCGGCCTGGAGCAGTCGCTCGGCGTCGCCGCATCCCGCGCTGGTTGCGGTGCCGGAGCGCGCTGGCTTCGGCGCTGCCGCACGTCCTCCGGCGCTCGGGAGTGGCAGCGACAGCTCGGCCTCCAGGCGCTGGATCTCGGCATCGTGGAGGTGCACGCCGGCCTTCGCGATCTCCTCCGCCTCGCGGAGCAGGCGACGGCCTTCCTCGATGCGTCCCGCACCGCCGTACACTTCCGCGAGCACCGCGAGAAAGTGCGGGAGGACGATTCGCACGCCGGTCTTGCGCAGCCCCTCGAGCGCCTCGTGCATGACGTCGATTCCGGACGCCACCTCGCCACCTTCCGCCAGCGCCCAGCCGCGCAGCACCTGCGCCAGGGTGGAGTGCAGCACGAACCCATGGGTCGTGCCGAGCTCGCCCGCTGCCTCGGCTTCGGCACGCGTTGCCGGTGCGTCGCCTCGAAACTGATGCACCGCCGCGGCCAGCACGCGCGTCGAGCACAGATCGAACGGCGAGCCCGACTCCGCCGCCAGCGCCAGTGCCTCCTGCACCCGGGCAAGCGCCTGGTCCGGGTAGCCCTGGACATGGAGCACCAGGGCGACCGTGGACAGGGAGCGCACGCGTTGGTCGAACGGGTACATGAGCTCGAAGCGGCTCCGCGACGAAGATGAGCCGGCCAAGGCGACGCTCTGCTCGAGATGCCGGCGGGCTTGGGCGATCTCACCCTTCCAGTAGTTGGCGGAGCCGACTGCCGCGTGCGCTTGCGACAGCAGATCGGGGTTCTTTGCCGCCTCGGCGGTGCGCATCGCCCGCTCGACGAGCACCGCCGCGTCATCGAAATCCCCCTGGGCGAACTGCGACGTATGCAAACCCAGCAGGACCGGAACCAGCTGTGGGTTCTCGCCGCCGTCCTGCTGGCACAGCTCGAGGGCGCGCGCGTAGGCGCTCTCGCAATCGGGCGCCGCCGGGCCCTCCAGACGCTGGAGTGAGCGCGCCAGCGTCGCCTGGAGCACCAGCTCGCGCTGATCACGGTCGCTGTCGTCGGGGAGCTCGCCGAGCTGCGTCAGCGCAGAGCGCAGATGCGCGACGGCTTCGCGGTACGCGTTGCGTCGCAACGCGTTCTCCGCCGCCTCCCAGCGATAGTGCGTTGCTCGCTTGTGGTCGCGGCCGCACTCGAAGTGCAGCGCGAGCTCGCCGGCGATCTCGGGGGCCCGGCTGCCGTAGGCCGCTTCCTTCCGCTCTCCGATCAGGCGATGCACGCGCACCCGGTGCGCGTCGCCCAGCCGCTCGTACAGCACCTGCTGGAAGAAGCGGTGCGCGAACCCGTAGCAGGCCGACACGGTGCCGTCGGGCCACTGCTCGATCTCGCGCTTCTCGAGCACGTGCCCCCGCTCCGCCAGCGCGTCGAACTCGCGCTCCACGTCCTCCACCCCCACCTTCGCGCCGGCAGCCACGGCGGCGGCGGCGAACGTCACCCCCACCACGCTCGCCACCTCGAGCAGCGGCAGGGTGGCGGTGCCGAGCGCGTCGATTTGCTTCTCGATGATCTGCCGCAGGCTCTCGGGGAGGCTCTGCTCCAGCGCGCTCGCGACCGTATCCGTGCTGCCATCGCCGGCCAGCGTGGCGGTGAGATTGTGGGTGAGCGCGTACTTCACGAGATTGACCATGAAGAGTGGGTTGCCCTCGGTCCGATCGTAGATGACGTGGCCGAGCGTCGTCTGTCGCGGGCCTTCGCCCAGACGCCGGGTCACGTACTCCGTCACCTCGCTCTCGGCCAGCCGTTGCAGCTCGATCTCCTCGCAGTGGCCGTGCGCGAGCAGCTCCTGCTTGACGCCGTGCAAGGGGTGGTTCGCCAGCGCCACGTCGGCCGGCCGATAGGTGCCGATCACCATCAGCCGGATCCGCTGGCGCAGGTGCGCCAGATAGGCGATGAGCTCGAGCGTCGAGTAGTCGCTCCACTGGAGGTCGTCGAGGATGAGCGCGAGGCCCTTTTCTCCCGCGAAGGCCTCGATGGCCTCGGTGACCTCTCGCAGCATGCGCTCGTGCGTCGTCCCCTGCACCCGGCGTTGCAGCCGCACGAGCTCCTCGTCCTCCACCAGCGCCGGCATCTGCGCGAGCCAGCTCGGGGCGAACTGGCGCAGGAGCGCCTCCAGGCGTTCCCCGCCGGGTTCACGACAGAGGCGGCCCAGCGCCTCGAGGATCGGCAGGTACGCTTCCCCTTGGCCGTAGCGCTCCAGACACTGCCCGCGCCCGACCCGCATGCGCTCGTGCACGGCGGCTCGGTGGAGGAAGAGATCGACGAGCGTCGTCTTGCCCACTCCCGGCTCCCCGGTCACGAACACGACCTTGCGCTCGCCGGCATCGGCCTGCGCCAACCACGTGGTGAGCTGCTCCAGCTCCTTCTCGCGATCGACGACGTTGGCCAGGGCGTCGGGCGAGGCCGCCGGTGGCGGCGCCGCAGCCTCGGTGGGCTTGCCGATGAAGCGGTAGCCGCGACGCGGGAAGGTCTCGATGAACTCGGGGAGCGTTGCCTTCTCGCCGAGGGCCTTGCGGATCTCGCGGATGCAGACCTTGAGAACGGTGTCCGTCACCGCGACTCCGGGCCAGACGGCTCGGATCAGGTCCTCCTTCGGAATCAGCTGGCCGGGTCGCTCCAGGAGGTGCATCAGGACGGCGCACGCCTTCGGTCGCAGGACGACTTCCTTCGTCCCGCGCCGGAGACGACCCTCCTCCGCGTCGAGGGTGAACGGGCCGAAGGCGATGCGCCGTCCCTGCGTCATCGGGGCGCCTCGCAAATCCCTTCCTCAATGACCGGGGACGCCGAGCGGCCCGGGTTTGAAGCGAAAGATCTGATAGGGGGCGTTCTGCTGCATCGTTTCCTTGCCGACGAAGAGGACGTAGTGCAGAGCGCTGCAGGTCACGTAGACCCAGCCGTCCGGGCCGAAGCTGAAGCCGTCGGGCCAGCGCAGACGCGGATCCTTGAGTACGGTCTTCAGCCCGAGATCGGGCCCGAGGCGCAAGATCGCCGAGTGCTCCATGTCGGAGATGTAGATGTTGTCCTCCAGGTCCATGGTGAGGCCGTCGCTCAGGGTCTTGGGTGCATAGTCCTGGACCTTCGCCGCCACCTGCTCGGCATTGAAGGTGCCGTCGACGAGGTAGCGGGTCGGGATGCGATAGAGGCGGCTTCCCGTGACCGGGCCGTAGTAGAGATGCTGGCCACGCTTGTCGAGCGCGATCGAATCCACCGGAATCCGCAAGGTAGCGATGCCGAAGAGGATCATGTCGCGCCCTGGAGCCTGGATGACGTAGTTCTCGGTTGCCACCGAGCGATGGCCGGCGAGGATCCGCCGGCTGAGCCGCGTCTCCGTGTCGTACACGATGAGCGCCGGTCGCTGGATGATCGGGCTCGTCTCCGCGATGTAGATCATCCGTCCCTCGGGATCGACCTGGAAGTCGTTGAGCATGGAGAAGAGGCCCGCCACGTCGGCGGGAAAATCATACTGGTGCACGATCTCGTTGCGCTCGAGATCGAAGGCGAGCAACCGCGGCTGCCCGCGACCGAAGCGGGCGAAATCGAGGGTCCACAGGCGATTCTGGCGGTCGATACGCAGGGAGAGGATGGAGTCGAAAAACGGCAGCCCCGCCCCCCGTGGCTGCTGGAACCCGGCGTTCGGATACGGGAGCGGTTTGCCGTTGACCAGTTCGAGCACCTTGTGGGGTGGATCGCCGTCCGGGTGCAACGTGAAGAACACGCGACCGGTGCTCGACACGGCGACGTTTCCCGGCGGGTAGTCGAGGTCGACGACGACCTCGAGGGCCGAGCCCGGCAGAAGAGCGTCGGTCGTCCGGTCCTCGAGTCGCTCGCCGCCGCCAAGGGTCAACAAGGCGGTGAGCACGAGCGCGGCCGCGAGCCCGGCGAGCGCGAGCGCGACGACGGCGAGACGGCTCATGGTTCTTGCATGCCCGGGTGAGGGCGGCGGCGTCAACCGATACGCACGGCGATGCCGTGGTGCCGGGATGACCCCCCGGCGATGGTCAGGCTGCCGACTGCGATGAGCCGCGCATGACGACCAGCACGCAGGGCTCGAGCCCGCGGAGGGCCTGCGCATGGCGGTCCGCGCGCCGGGTTCGCGCTGCGGGGTTGACCGCGCGAAAATTAAGTGCATATACGCCTATGAGGTCCGGGCGGGAGAGATGCAGACCCACCCGCGGCCCGCTTCCCGCGGACGCCTCTGGCGACCGCGTGGGAAGGCGCGGTACGTATCCCGGGAGCTTGGGGGGTGGCGGGGACACGGCGGGTGTTGCCGGCCTGCCCAGCGCTTCCGCAAGACAGGAGGATCCGGCCCGCCGCGTGTGGTGCCGCCGGGCGCACGCGGGCCCGATCGTCCGGGCAAGAAAGGAGACCGCCATGCCGACCCTGTTGGGTGTCAACGCTTCGCCGTTCGTGCGCAAAGTCCGAGTTGCGCTCGCCGAGAAGGGGATCGCATACGATCTGGAGCCCGTCATCCCTTTCAACGTGAGTCCGGAGTTCAAGCAGCTCAGCCCCCTCGGCAAGATTCCCGTCTATCGTGACGGCGCGGTGACGCTGCCCGACTCTTCGGTCATCTGCGCGTACCTCGAGCGCGTCAAGCCGCAGCCGGCCCTCTATCCGTCCGATGCCTACGAGTATGGCCGCGCGCTGTGGCTCGAGGAGTACGCCGATGGCGGGCTCGTCCAGGTGGTTGGCCCGAAGATCTTCTTCGAGCGCATCATCGCGCCCCTGTTCTTCAATCGAGCCACGGACGATCAGGTGGTGCAGAAGGCCATCAAGGAGGACCTGCCGCCCATGCTCGACTATCTCGAGAGCCAGCTCGTGGGCGAGTGGCTGGTGGGCAAGGCCTTCTCGATCGCCGACATCGGCATCGGCTCGCAGTTCGTCAACCTGGCGCATGCCCGCGTCGGCGTGGATGCGTCGCGCTGGCCGAAGCTCGCGAAATACATCGAGCGAGTGCACGCCCGGCCGTCCTTCAAGGCCCTGATCGACGAGGAAGCGCCGGCATTTCGCCCGGCGGCCTGATCGCTTCGAGCGACGTTCGGTGGTCCGGACGCACGCCGCAGCAACGGTGGGACCGGCGGCACGCGCCGGTCCCCCGCGACTCCTTCACCCCGAATGCACACTCCGGTCGCCCGGTGGTGCTTATTCCGGGTCGATGCATCTTGCCGACCCGGCCCCCCGGTTCCGCTTTGACGCTGGCGTTCCGCCGGCATAGAAGACGGCGAGGGTGGCAGCAGGCGACGTTCGGGGGAGAAGAATGACGATGAGACCGTCGGTGGGCGCCGTCCCAACCGTGTTCGTGCTCCTGTTCCTGGTGGCGCGGACGAGCCTTGCGGGCGCGATCGCCCGCCCCATCATCAACGGGGATCCCGCGGCCGAGGGCGCGTGGCCGTTCATGGTGGCGCTGGTGTTCGCCGGCGACGACGAGACGGTGGATTTCATCCGTTGTGGTGGCACGCTGGTGCATCCGCGCTTCGTTCTCACCGCCGCACACTGCGTCATCGACTTTCTCGAGGATCCGTCCCTGTCGCCGGGATTTCTGGAAGTGATCGGCGGAAAGACACGGCTCACCTCGACCGCGGGGATGCGCGTGGCAGTGGACAAGGTCATCGTCAATCCGGAGTACGAGCCGGTCGGGTTCCGCAGCGTCCTGAACGACCTGGCGCTGGTGCGTCTGGCGAGCCCGCTCCCGTTGGCCCCGGCTGCCCTGCCCGGCGCCGACGACTCGGCGCTCACCGCCGGCGGCACGTCGGCCACGATCCTCGGCTGGGGCATGACCGACCCCGAGCATCCGATCCTTCCCGACGTGCTGCAGGAAGCCGTGGTCCCCATCGTCGCGAACGACGAGTGCAGCGACTCGCACGGCCTCCTCTTCAAGGGCGATGCGATGCTCTGTGCCGGTGTCCTGGCTTCCTCGCCCGACGCCGATGACGGCGTCGACGTGTGCAACGGAGACTCGGGCGGGCCGATCCTCGTGCGCAGCGGCGAGCAGTGGACGCAGGTCGGCGTCACCAGCTGGGGATTCGAGTGCGGCAGCGACGAGTTCGTGGGCGTGTACACGCGGGTCGCGCACTACGCCGCGTGGCTGGAATCGAACCTCGACGTCGTGGGTCAGGCGCGCGCGACGCTCTCCCAGCTGCTCCCGATCCTCGACGCGCTCCGGCGGGATCGATCGCGACCGCTCCGGCGCTCGGCCCAGAGCAACGTCGCGGTGCTGGCGGATCTGTCGGCGACGTTCGGGGACGAGATTGCCACGGTGCTGCCGAATTTCACCCCCGCGCGCGTGAAGGCGCTCGCGCGCAGCCTGCGACGGGGCCGGCTGCGGAGCGCGACGCGGCTCGTGCGCGACTTGCTGGCGGAAGCGGGATAGGACTCCTAGTCGAGGGCCTGCGGAGCGCCCAGCGACTCACCGCGCCGATGCTGCTCGGCGAGTAGCGGCTTGACGCCCTGCCAGATCTGCGCCGCGACCTGTGGCGTCAGCGCCTCGAGCTCGCGGCCGACGACGTCCGCGACCGCCGCGCGGCAGCGCTCTCGTCCCTGAGCGATCACGCGGCTGAAGCCCACCAACGTGGCCCGTGCCACGAGCCCCGGAAGACGCGTGTGCTTGAGCGCGTCGGTCACGTGCTCACGGCCGAGCCACCAGCCCGCGCCGGCGACGGCGAGGCCCGCGCCCGCCCCGATCGCGAAGGCGATCGGACCGGTGGTGCCGAGGAGCCCGACGAGCACTGCCGTGCCGAGACTGTGACCGATCCCGCCGCTCACCGTCGCAGCAATCAATGCCACCGCCGCCGAGATCGACGCGCCGAGCGCGTCCGTCAGGCGATGACCCACAGACTGCGCGACGTTCCCGGACGACGCTCCGGCAACGGCGTCGATCCCGGTGGCGATCTGGCCGGGCACGCTGAGAACCGAGAGCCGCGTCCCGATCGTGCGCTCGATGCTGCGCAAGAGGGACCGCTCGAAGTCGTGCCGTGCGATCGGCAGGAAGCGATCGAGATCGGAGCGGAAGAGCTCACACTCCGCCCCGATGGCCTCTTCCAGCTCGGCGATGCTCCCGCCCTCGGCGCGAAAGCGCTCGAGCAGCGGTAGGATACGGCGATCGTAGAGGCTCTCGCAGACGTGGTCCGCGATGGCGTCCGCGAACGTGCCGCATTCGTCGCGGACGTCGGCGCCGATGGCTTCCTCGATGCGCTGGATCTGGCGGCTGCGCGCCATCTCGATGCGTTGGCGGTAGTACGGCGCGCCGACGTCCAGCGCGAAGTGCGCGTGTGCGGCTCGACGGCGGAGGGTTGCCACCATCGCCATGACGATGCGGGGAAGGCCGATGAAGAGAACCGCCGATCCGGCATACAGGTGGACCCACGGCGCGGCGGGCACACCGCCGGGGGTCATCAGCTGCGCGGCCTCGGCGGTGTCGACCGACGGCTGGCCGAGGAGCGCTCTCGCAGGCGCGAACAAGACGTTGAGGATCGTGGCGACCAGCTCCGGATCTCTGATGAACGTGCTGCGCCACACGACGTTGTAGTCGAAGAACAAGCCGCGAACGTACATTCCTGCCACGGCGCCGGCCCCGAGCCCGAACGCCATCCAGTGCACGGCGCGCCGCACGTTCAGGTGCAGCGCCGGCTGGGCGCCCGCGATCCATTGCGCCCAGAACGCCTTGCCGACGGTGGCGAGGTTGCCGGCGCTCAGGTGCGCCTCGCCGACGGCTCGATGAACACGGAGCCACAGCGCCGGGATCGCGTGCCCGATCACCCAGCGAGTCCCGAGACCCGGGCGAGCCGGTGCACGGCGCAGCGCAGTCGCCGGCGCTGGCGGCGGGCCCGAGGGCGCGAGCTCGGTGCGCGCCTCCGGTACCGGGGCGGCGCCGTCAGCGGCCGTGGGGCGGGATGGCGAGCGCCGCCGCGCGACCGAGAAGCCCGCGAGCACGGCGTAGACGATGATGTTCCAGACGATCAGCAGCGCGATCGGATTGAAGAGCACGTGAATGCGTGCGCTCGGCCCGAGGTAGTTCGAGAGCATGCCGATCACGAACGACACGACGATGCAGAGTCCCGTCCCGCCGTCGGCCGCGCTCGCCATCGTGCCGAGACGGCGATAGCGTGCCAGGGACGGCTGATCGAGGAGAAAGTTTGCCCGCTGCCAGAGCCACTCGATCTCGTCGTCGAGATCGCGGGTGATCGTGAAGGAATCCACCAGGGCCGCGTCGGGAACTTCCTTCGGGACGGTTTCCTCCACCGCGCGGACGACGAGGATGTCAGCGGCCTTCGCCGCGGCGGTCATGCCGGCCATTCATCATCCTGTGGGCGAGTGGGTCAAGCGCGACCTGGCGAGAAACGCGGGCGAGTGCTCGGCGTGTCTGCGGACCGCCGCCGGCGCTCTCGTGACAAGCTACCTCGCGGACGCCACACTAGTGACGGCACGCCAGCGCCCACTTGAAGGGCCGGCGCTCGACCCGGTGGCGCGGGACGTACGCGAAAAGCCGATCGAGGCCGGTCCCCGCAAACGCCCGATCGACCGCGGCGCGCGCGGCCGGTTGGAGGTTCCGGTAGGCATCGAGCGGGCGCTGTGCCATCCACAGTGTGTAGCTACTCGTGAGGCGCTCGAACCCGATCCCGCGCAGCGACGTCTGGTGCACGCCCACCCCCCGCGGCAGGTTGCCCTCCGGGTGATTCGTGTCCGCCCATGCCTCGAAGGCGCCGATCACGTCGAGGATCACCGGGACGGCGTCGCGGCCGACGAGCTCGAGGAGCGCGCGCAGCGCCGGCGTGATCGCGTCGTCCGGCGGCCAGCTGCCGAACGACGCCGGATCGGGATGATTCATGCGCTCGATCCAGTGGCAGACGCGCGGCGCGGTCTCGCGCAGTAACCGGCCGGGCACGGCGTCGAGGTACAGATGCGGATAGAGGGGGCCCATGAGCGCGCAGTCGGCGAGCGACGGGCGCGCGCCATGCACGTAAGCGCTGTGCCCGAGATGGATCGACAGGAGCGCCAGGAGATCGCCGGTGTGCGCCTCGATGGCCCCAGCGGTCTCGGCACCAACGCCGAAAGCGCCGACGAACCCCTTGATCATGTCCGCGAACCGGTTCGCCTGCTCCACATCCCCGGTGCAGGCGGCGAAGTCCGCCCGCGCCTTCGTCTCGCTCTCGGCGAAGCTCCATCGGTAGTGCAAGCCCGGGATGACCAGGAACTCGTCGGCGTAGAGCTCGAGAACGTAGCTCGCCAGGCACTGCACGGGCGTGGGAGGATAGAGGGCGGGGACCGGAAAGCGCCGCTCCAGGCGGTCCAGGATGTCGCTCGAGTCCTGCCAGGTGTCGCCCTCGGGCGTCACGACCACTGGGATCATGGCAAGGCCGGTGCGCGGGACGATCACCTCACGATAGGCCGCGGACGTCGGCAGCACCTCCACGAACGGCACCTGCTTGTAGCGCAGCGCCGGGCGGACCTTGCCCGAGTAATACGACACCTCGCTGGCGTAGAAGCGGAAGCATTCGCTGCCGGGACGCTCCTCGGTGCTCATGGCGTGAACCTCTTCATCGCTGGGCCAGGCACGGGTCGGCAGAGCCTATGCGGTGGGGTGGGCGATGTCCACACGGTCGCCGGTCTCCGCTGCCGCGCGCCGCAGCGGGCATCGCGGCGGCGCGTCGAAGCGGCGGGCGCAACGCGCTCGCACAGCCACCGACTGTCGCTTGCCTGCGTCCCGCCCTTGTTCGCGCTGGCGTCCGCCGGCTAAGAATGGGCTAAGAATGAATGTGGACCCGGGCGAACCACGGGAGCGCTGACGATGGCAACGACCGATCTCTACGACTCCTCGGAGCACCAGCAGTTCCGTTCCACCGTGCGCCGGTTCGTCGAGGAAGAGCTGGCGCCGCGGGCGCGCGAGTTCGATCAGATGGGCCGCTTCGACAAGTCGCTCTTCCGGACCATGGGCGAGCTCGGGCTCCTCGGCCTACGCTACGATCCCAAGTGGGGCGGCGCCGGCCTCGACTGGTCCTACACGGCGATCCTCTACGAGGAGATGGTCCGCTGCGACAACGCCGGCGTCACCATGGGGATCAGCGTCCACACCGACATGGCGACGCCGTCCCTGCATCAGTTCGGCAGCGACGAGCTTCGCGAGCGCTTCCTCGTCCCGGCGATCCGCGGCGAGCTGGTCTCGGCCATCGCGGTGACCGAGCCCGACGCCGGCTCGGATGTGTCCGCGATCAAGACCCGCGCCGTCCGTGACGGCGACCACTGGGTCATCAATGGCAGCAAGATCTACATCACCAACGCGGCGACCGCCGACTGGCTGTGCCTGCTCGCTGTCACCGATCCGTCGGCGGGATACGGCGGCTTCTCCCAGATCATCGTGCCCACCGCATCACCCGGGTTCAGCTACGAGCTGCTCGACAAGATCGGCAACTGGGGATCGGACACGGGGCTGCTCCACTTCGAGGACGTGCGGGTGCCGGTCGCCAACACCATCGGCGACATCGGCCGCGGCTTTCAGCAGCAGATGATGCAGTTCCAGGACGAGCGCCTGGTGGCCTGCATCAGCTCCTGCGCCGGGGCCGAGCGCCTGTGGGAGGCGACGAAGAAGTGGTGCCAGGACCGGGTCCTGTTCGGCAAGCCGCTCAGCAAGATGCAGGTGACGCAGTTCAAGATGGTGGAGATGCTGACGCAGATCACCGCGGCGAAGCAGCTGACCACCGAGTGCGTACGCAAGCGGGTGCGCAACGAGGACGCGACCAGGGAAATCTCGATGGCGAAGCTCTTCGTCGGCCGCATGGCCCGCCATGTCGCCGACGAGTGCATCCAGCTCCACGGCGGCTTCGGCTACATGAAGGAAAGCCAGGCGGGGCGGGCGTTCGTCGACACCCGCCTCATGAGCATCGGCGGCGGCGCCGACGAGGTGATGATCCAGGTCGTGGCGAAGATGCTCGGGCTGTGATCTTCCCGGCTCTACCTCTCGAATAGCTTCACGTAGTCGCCGTAACCTTCCTTCTCCAGGTTCTCCTTGGGAATGAAGCGCAGGGCGGCGCTGTTGATGCAGTAGCGCTGGCCGGTCGGAGCCGGGCCGTCGTCGAAGACGTGGCCGAGATGGCTGTCGCCGCGGCGGCTGCGGACCTCGGTGCGCCTCATGAAGAGCCGCCCGTCCTCGCGCTCGAGGACGTTCTCCTCCTCGATGGGCTTGGTGAAGCTGGGCCACCCGGTGCCGCTGTCGAACTTGTCGCGTGAGCTGAAGAGCGGCTCGCCGCTCACGACGTCGACGTACAGACCTTCCTTCTTGTTGTTCCAGTATTCGTTGTCGAAGGGCCGCTCCGTGCCTTCTTCCTGCGTGACCTTGTACTGCAGAGGCGTGAGCTTCTCCCGTAGCTCCTCGTCGCTCGGCTTGCGACCGCCCAGGCCGCCGGCGGTTTTTTGCGTCTCACCCCATGTCTTCTTGAGGTACTGATCCCGTCCCGAACCGTGCCGGTAGTAGCCGTACCGCATCGGGTTCTTCTCCGCGTAGTCCTGGTGGTACTCCTCGGCGCGATAGAAGGCGGCGGCGGGCACGATCTCGGTGACGAGCGGCCGATCGTAGCGTCCGCTCTTGGCGAGCGCGGCCTTCGACGCCTCGGCTTGCCGGCGCTGCTCCTCGTCGTGGTAGAAGACGGCCGTCCGGTACTGCTTGCCGCGGTCGACGAACTGGCCGCCGGCATCCGTGGGATCGATCTGCTGCCAGAAGACGTCGAGCAGCTCCGCGTACGTGATCTTCGCCGGGTCGTAGGTGATCTGGACGGCCTCGAGATGTCCCGTCGTGCCCGCGGAGACGTGATCGTACGTCGGGTTCACCTCTTGCCCGCCCGTGTATCCGGACGTGACCTCGATGACGCCATCGAGCTGCTGGAACGGGTGCTCGATGCACCAGAAGCAGCCCCCGGCGAAGGTCGCGACCGCGGTCGGTCGATCCGCGGGGATCGCCGCGCCCCCGGCCTTCTCGGTAGCCTCGGCGTTCTTCGCCATGACTCGTTCCTCTCCTTGCCCTCCGCAGCCGGCGAGCGTGAGCCCGACGGCCAGCAGGAGGAATCTCGCGCGCGCGATCGTACCCATCCGTACGGCTCCCAGTCTACCGGTGGCTTTGGGTGACACTGCCGTTAGTACGTCCATCAACTCAGGGAGTCCGTTACGGTCGTGCAGTCCATACAGTCCATACGGTAGAGACGGCCGCGGCGGTTCGCCGATTCAGCCCTTGGGTCGGACCCCGGAGGCGAGGGCGACGCGGCTGCGGGCCCTCGGCCCCGTGCGATCGCGTCGTCACGGTGCTTTTCAGCCACGCGCGGCGGCCATGGGATCGCCCGCGCCGCGCGCCGCTCCCCCAACCGGCGCGTAGACCCGCATGGGAGCGGCGTGTCCCCGCAGCTCGATCGGCCCCACCTCCTCGAGCGCGACGGCGCCGCCGGCCAACCGGCGCGTCTCCTCGGAGACGAGAATCGGGGTCCGGAGATCCTTGGTCAATTGCTCGATGCGCGCGGCCACGTTGACGGTGTGGCCGATCGCGGTGAACTCCCTGCGCGTCTGCGTTCCCACGTCACCGACGACGACCGGGCCCGAGTGGACGCCGATGCCCAGGCGCAGCGGCGCGTCGCCCCGGGCGGCTCGCCGCTCGTTCAGCCGCGCCAAGGCCTCCAGCATGGCCAGCGCGCAGCGCATCCCACGCACGGCATGGTCGGGCTGCGCCACGGGCGCGCCGAAGTATGCCATGATGCCATCCCCGAGATACTTGTCGAGGGTCCCCCCGTGGTCGAAGATGGCCGCCACCATGGCGTCGTGGTACTCGTTCAGGAGCGCCACGACCCGGTGGGCGGCGTCGTGCTCCGTGAGCGCGGTGAAGTCGCGGAGGTCACCGAAGAGGATCGTCACCTCGCACGACTGGCCGGCGCTGCGCGCATCGCCCTCTTGCAGGTGACGGGCGATCTGTGGAGAGAAGTAGCGGCCGAGACGCTCGCGGCGGAGCTGCTCGGCGACGGCGGAGTGGACCAGGGCCATGGTCCGGCCACCGATCGTGACGGCCACGATGGCGGTGAAGAGCAAGAGCACGAGTGAGAAAGCGGACACCGTCACGTCGATATCGGTGTGGAGATTCAGCGTGAGCTGCAGGCCGCAAGCGATCACCGCCGCTGCAAAGACGAGCCACCGATCCAGCACGGCGCTGGTGAGAAATACGAACAGGGCGAAGGGCAGGGCGCCGAACACGGCCACCACCTGGGCATCGGCGACCTCGCCGATGGCCCGTAGCCCGTCGGCGAGCCCACGGATCATGACGAGCAGCATCGGCATATCGAGGAACGGAATGAGCACCATGCTCCCGCGCGCGAAGCGAGCGGACCGCGACCCGAGGAGCAACACGGCAAAGGCGATGGCCGACCAGCTTCCGTACAGGGTCCACGAGACGCCGACGTCGTACCCGCTCCGCAAGAGCCATGACAGCACGTCCACGGCGAAGGCTACCGGCAGGGCGATCGCGCGCCCAAGGTTGATCAGGCGGGCGTTTCGCGTCCGCTCCTCGGTGAGCGCGTGGCGCAGCGCCTCCTGGGTTGTCTCGTGTGGCACGGCGGGACAGTACCCCGGCGCGAGCGCCCCGACCACTGGCATGCCTCCCGGCCGGTTCCCGGTCGCGGTGGGCTGATCTCGGGTGGCAATGGACCTCCTGCGCACCAACGTCGACGTCCGATCGGAGGCCTACGCCGAGAACCGCACCGGCTTCCTCGGGCAGATCGACTACCTCCACGAGCAGCTGGCGCTCGCGCGCGCGGGCGGCGGCGAGAAGTACGTGCAGCGCCACCTCGCCCGCGGCAAGCTCATGGCTCGCGAGCGCATCGAGCTGCTGCTCGACCGTGATTCCCCGTTCCTCGAGCTCGCACCGCTCGCCGCATGGGGCACCGACTTCGGGCTCGGCGGCAGCATCGTCTCGGGGATCGGGGTCGTCTCCGGGGTCGAGTGCGTGGTCACCGCCAGCGAGCCCACCGTCAAGGGCGGGACGCTCAACCCCTACAGCCTGCGCAAGAGCGCCCGCACGATGGAGATCTGCGCGCAGAACCGCTTGCCCATCATCAATCTCACGGAATCGGGCGGCGCCGACCTTCCGTATCAGGCCGAGACCTTCGTGCCGGGCGGCCGCGGCTTCCGCGAGATCACCCGCCGGTCGGCGGAGCGCATCCCGACCATCTGCCTCGTCTTCGGCTCGTCCACCGCCGGCGGCGCCTATGTGCCCGGCATGTCCGACTACGTCGTGATGGTGAAGGGCGGGGCGAAGGTGTTCCTCGGCGGACCGCCGCTCGTGAAGATGGCCATCCACGAGGACACCGACGAGGAATCGCTCGGCGGCGCCGAGATGCACAGCCGCATCTCCGGTGTGTCCGACTATCTCGCCGCCGACGAGCGCGACGCGATCCGCATCGGACGGGAGATCGTCGCGCATCTCAACTGGCGCAAGCTCGGCTGGTCGAAGCGCGTGCCGGTCGAGGAGCCGCGCTACGACCCCGACGAGCTCCTCGGCATCGCGTCGATCGACGTGCGCCGGCCGTTCGACGTCAAGGAGGTCATCGCCCGCATCGTCGACGCCTCGCGCTTCCACGAGTTCAAGCCGACCTACGGCACCACGCTCGTCACCGGCTACGCCCACGTCCACGGCTTCCCGGTGGGCATCGTCTCCAACAACGGGGTGCTCTTCTCCGAGTCCTCCGAGAAGGGCGCGCAGTTCATCCAGCTCTGCAACCAGACCGACACGCCGATCGTGTTCCTGCAGAACATCACCGGGTTCATGGTGGGGCGGCGCTACGAAGAGGGCGGCATCATCAAGGACGGGGCCAAGCTCATCAACGCCGTCTCCAACAGCGCCGTGCCACACCTCACCGTCATGATCGGCGCGTCCTACGGCGCCGGGAACTACGGCATGTCCGGCCGCGCCTACGATCCGCGCTTCGTGTTCTCCTGGCCGAACCACCGCATCGCGGTCATGGGCCCCGAGCAGCTCGCCGGCGTGCTCTCCATCGTGCGCCGCGCCGCGGCGGCGCGCGCCGGCGAAGCGTTCGACGAGGCGGCCGATCAGGCGCTCCGGCAGATGGTCCAGCAGCAGATCGAGACCGAGTCGTATGCCTTCTACGCCACGGCGCGGGTATGGGACGACGGCATCATCGATCCCCGCGACACGCGCACGGTGCTCGGCATCTGCCTCTCGGCCGTCCACTCCAACGTCATCGAGGGGACGACGCGGTACGGAGTCTTCAGGATGTAGGAGCCCGCTCCGGGTAGCGGGAAGGCCGTCGGGCGAGGGACGGAGAACGGGTTCCGGGGAAAAGCGGCGTGGAGCGCATCGAAAAGATCCTGGTCGCGAACCGCGGCGAGATCGCGTGCCGCGTGCTGCGCACCGTGCGGGCGATGGGGCTCACGGGCGTCGCCGTGTACTCGGACGCCGACGCGGGCGCGCCGCACGTCGCCGCCGCCGACGAGGCGGTCCGCATCGGGCCGCCGCCGGCGCGTGAGTCCTACCTGGCGATCGAGCGCATCGTGGCCGCGGCGACGGCCGTCGCCGCGGACGCGATTCATCCGGGCTACGGCTTTCTCTCCGAGAACGCCGCGTTCGCCGCGCGCTGCGCCGACGCCGGGCTCGTCTTCATCGGCCCGCCCGTCGAGGCGATCCGCAAGATGGGCAGCAAGATCGAGGCAAAGGCCATCATGGCGGCCGCCGGCGTCCCGGTGATGCCCGGGGTGTCCGGCGCAGGCCGTTCCGAGGAGAGTCTGCTTGCCGAGGCGAAGAAGCTCGGATTGCCGATCCTGGTGAAGGCGTCGGCCGGCGGGGGTGGCAAGGGTATGCGCCGCGTCCACCGGGCCGCCGATCTGCCCGACGCGCTCCGAGCGGCGCGGCGTGAAGCCGGCGGCGCCTTCGGCGACGACACGCTGCTGCTCGAGCGCTATCTCGAGGCGCCGCGACACATCGAGGTTCAGGTCCTCGCGGACACGGCGGGCAACGTCGTGCACTGCTTCGAGCGCGAATGCTCGATCCAGCGCCGCTACCAGAAGATCATCGAGGAGGCGCCGTCGGTGGCCGTCGACGAGGCGCTGCGCGCCCGCATGGGCGCGGCGGCGGTGGCGGCCGCCGAGGCCATCGGCTACGTCGGCGCCGGCACGGTGGAGTTCCTGGTCGACGCCGAGGGTCGCTTCTATTTCCTCGAGATGAACACCCGCCTCCAGGTCGAGCACCCGGTCACGGAAGCGATCACCGGGCTCGATCTCGTCGCAGCCCAGATCCGGATCGCGGGCGGGGAGCCCTTGGGCTTGGTCCAGCAGGATCTCACCATCACCGGCCACGCGATCGAGGCGCGGCTCTATGCCGAGGATCCGGCGAAGGATTTCCTGCCGGCCACCGGCCGCGTCACGCTGTGGGAGCCCGCCGACGTGCCGGGCGTGCGCTACGACAGCGGCGTCGCCCCCGGCGTTGACATCGGCATCCACTACGATCCCCTGCTGGCGAAGATCATCGCGCACGGGGCGACGCGGACGCAGGCGATCGCGCGTCTGGTGCGCGCGCTCCGCCTCCTGGGTGTGGCCGGGGTGACCACCAATCGGGATTTTCTCCTCGCGACCTTGGGGCATCGGGCCTTTGCCGCCGGCGCTCTCGATACCCATTTCATCGACCGCCACCTTCCCGATGCGGCGGCGCGCGCGCCGCGCCGTGACGAGGCGACGGCGCGCGTGCACGCGCTCGTCGCCGCGCTCCACGCGTGCGAGCGCCGGCGCGGGACGGGGCCGCTGCCTGCGAGCATCCGCTCGGGGTGGCGCAACAATTGCTGGCGGCCGCAGGACGTCGCGTATCGAAGCGGTGCTGCGACCATCGAGGTGCGCTACACGTGCACCGCACCGGGCTGTTTCGACGTCGAGGTGGATGGCGCGCGCACCGGCGCGGTCGTCGCCGGCATGGCCGGCAGCGCGGGCTGCGATCACGACGCCGGAGGCACCGTCCTCGACGTCGAAGTCGGCGGTGTGCGCCGCCGCTACAGCGTCGTCGTCGACGGCGGCCTGACGGCTATCCACAGCGTGCTCGGCGACACGGAGCTGCGCGAGGTGCCTCGCTTTCCGGCGCGGCGACACGAGGACCTTGCCGGCGGCTGCCTCGCGCCGATGACCGGGCTCATCCGCGAGATCCGCGTGGCGGTCGGGGATCGGGTGGAGAAGGGTATGGTGCTGCTCGTGCTCGAGGCCATGAAGATGGAGCATCAGCTCGTCACCCACGAGGCGGGGGTGGTGAAGGAGATCCGCGTCACGGTCGGACAGATGGTCGATCCCGACGTCGTCCTGGTGGTCGTGGAGCCGAGCGCATAGGCGCCTACCTTCCCATTCCATGCATGCTGGGTGAAGTCACCCTTTCGGTTGGGTGAGATCGCCCTCCCGAGTCGAGTGAAAGCGCGCTTCCGGCGGTATGCCGGAAACGCGACAGTTCAAGAACGTCGTAGATCTGGCACCGTGGGCGCGCCCCGCGGCACGGGAGCGGGTGGCATGCAGTTTGCTCGGTTCGTCCAGCAACTATTGCACGCAAGAAACTGGATCGGCTGCCCGAATGGGCCCGACCAGGAGGAGGATGCGACGATGAGAACGACTTCGTGTCTGAGGGCCGCGATCATCCCGGTGCTGGTGGTCGGCTTGATGAGCCCGGCGCTCGCTGGCAGCGGCAGCGGCGGCGGGGGCGGCGGAAATAGCGGCAGTGGCAGCGGTGGTGGTGGCGGCGGCGGCGGCGGGGATCGCATCCGCCTCGAGTGCAAGGCCGAGGGGGCGGTGGATATTTCCATGGACGGCAAGTTCGAGAGCCGGCGTGGCCGGCTGAAGTTCGACACGTCGTTCGAGGCCGCGCCGGGTCTCGGATTCGATGACGGTGACCTGCTCGACGTCACCGTTGCCGGAACCCTCGTCGGCCAGATGGAGCTCTTCCAGGCGCTCAACGGCGACGTCGAGGGAGATCTCAACTTCGATACGACCGCGCAGCCGGACGATGACGATCTTCCCTTTCCCCCGAACTTCCCGGCCGTGGGTGTGGGCACCAGCGTTGTCGTGGGGCCACTTGGCTGCACTCTGCAGCCAGACTGATTGAGATCCCGGGGGGAGCGCGGTAGCTGGCGCTTTCCCCCCGGGGTTTGGCCGATTCCCGCCCTGTCTCCGCGCTTGCGCCCCGTCGATCGAGCCGCCGTGGTGCCTTGGGCGGCGCTTCCGTGTTGAGCCCCTGTTCTTGACCGGGGCGCTCGTCGCCCGTGCCGCCGCCGGACGCAACGCCCGCGGGGGTGGCTCAGCGGCGGGCCCTTCACCACACTGGACACGGCGCCGGCAGGCATGCCACTGAAACGAGCATGGCGACCGGGACCATGACCACATATGCGCGGCGAGGGCGCGCTGCCTGGATCACCCTCGACTCGCCCGCAAACCGCAACGCGCTCTCCGCTCCCCTGGTCGAGGAGCTGGGCCGCCACCTGACCGCGGCCATCGATGATCCGGCGGTGCGCGCCGTGGTCCTCACCGGGAACGGGCCCGCGTTCTGTGCCGGGGCAGATCTCCGCAATCGCGGCGACGCCGTCGCTCCGGGCAGCAGCGGACGCAATCCCTTCGTCGCCATCCTGATGCAGATGTGGGAAGCGCCGAAACCGGTCATCGTGGCCGTCAACGGCCACGCCTTCGGCGGCGGCATCGGGCTCGTCGCCGCGGCCGATGTTGCCATCGCCGCCGATTCGGCGGCGTTCGCTTTCAGCGAGGTCCGGGTCGGGGTCATTCCGGCGATGATCTCCGTCGTCGTGCTGCCGAAGCTCGGCGTGCATCGAACGATGCGGCTCTTTCTCACCGGCAGCCGGTTCACCGCCGCCCAGGCCCTGGAGTACGGTCTGCTGCACCGGGTCGTCGCCCCGGGCGATCTCGCCGGCGCGGTGGAGCAGGAGATCGAGGCCATCGATCTCGGCGGACCGATCGCCGTCGCCGAGGCCAAGCGGCTCGTCCGGACGGTATCGCGCTTGCCCATGGATCAGGGCTTCGCCTACGCGGAGGCGGAGATCGCCGCGCTGTTCGCGTCGGAGGAGGCGGCGGAGGGCATGGCGGCCTTTCTCGGCAAGCGTAAGCCTACCTGGGCGGAGTGAAGCTCGCACAGCGGGGGTCGGTCGGGGTAGGCAGATCAGGGTAACGGGCGAGGGTAACGGGCTGGAGTAGCGCGTATAGTAGCCGGTCAGGGCAAGGAACCAAGGGACCAGCGAGCCATGGACGAAGTGCTTCGGATCGCCAACTGCAGCGGTTTCTACGGCGATCGTCTCAGCGCGGCGCGAGAAATGGTCGAGGGCGGTCCCATCGACGTCCTCACCGGCGACTATCTCGCCGAGCTCACGCTGATGATCCTGCTGAAGGATCGCCTGCGGGATGCGAATCTGGGCTATGCGCGAACCTTTCTCCGCCAGCTCGAGGACATCGCGGCGACCTGCAAGGAGCGCGGCATCAAGATCGTCGTCAACGCCGGCGGGCTCAATCCCGCCGGGCTCGCGGCGGCCGCGCGAGGGCTCTATCAGCGGCTCGGCGTGCAGGCGGCGGTCGCCCACATCGAGGGCGACGATCTCATGCCCAAGCTCGCCGATCTCCAGGCCCGCGGGGTGCCGCTCACGCATCTCGACAAGGGCATCCCGCTCTCGACCCTCACCGTGCCGGTGCTGAGCGCCAACGCGTATCTCGGCGGCTGGGGCATCGCCGCCGCGCTCGCGCGCGGTGCGGACCTGGTGATCTGTCCGCGCGTCACCGATGCGGCCCTCACGCTCGGCCCCGCGGCGTGGAAGTTCGGCTGGGGGCGCGAGGATTGGGATCGACTGGCGGCTGGGGTCGTCGCCGGTCACATCATCGAGTGCGGTGCCCAGTGCACGGGCGGCAACTACTCGTTCTTCTCCGAGGTGCGCGGCCTCGATCACCCCGGCTTTCCCATCGCCGAGATGCGCCCGGATGGCAGCTTCGTCATCACCAAGCACCCGGGAACCGGCGGGCTCGTGTCGGTCGGCACGATCACGGCACAGCTGCTCTACGAGATCGCCGGACCGCGCTACGAGAATCCGGACGTCACCGCCCGCTTCGATACCATCGAGCTCGTGCAGGAGGGGCCCGATCGCGTCCGGGTGCAGGGAGTGAAGGGCGAGCCGCCGCCGCCGACGACAAAGGTCTGCATCAATCACTTCGGCGGCTACCGCAACAGCATGACGTTCGTGCTCGCTGGCCTCGACATCGAGGCCAAGGCCCGTCTTGCCGAGGATACGCTGTGGCGTGCGGTGGGCGGCCGCGAGCGGTTCGCCGAGGCGCGCGTCGTGCTCGAGCGCGCCGACCGCCGGGATCCGGCGCGTAACGAGGATGCCTTCGCGTATCTCACCGTGTCGGTGAAGGATCCGGATGCGGAGAAGGTCGGGCGCGCGTTCTCGAGCAAGGTCGTCGAGATGGCGCTGGCGAGCTACCCGGGCTTCTTCATGACCAGCCCACCCTCGAGCGAGTCACAGATCGGCGTGTACTGGCCGGCCCTGGTCCCCGCCGATGCGGTCGAGCAGCGCGTCGTGATCGGCGAAGAGACGATCCCCATCGCGCCGGTGACCGCGCCGACACGCTTCACGCCGTCGGTGGCCCCGCCCGCGCGGCCGCGGGGGCCCCTACCGGCAACGACACGCACGGTGCCGCTGGGGTCGATCTGCGGAGCCCGCTCCGGCGACAAGGGCGGCAACGCCAACGTCGGCGTGTGGGTGCGCGCGCCGGAGGCCTACCGGTGGCTCGCCGCCTATCTCACCGCTGAGCGCCTGCGCGAGCTGCTGCCCGAGGCGCGCGCCTTGCCGGTGGAGCGCCACGAGCTGCCGAACCTCCTCGCTCTCAACTTCGTCATCAAGGGCCTGCTCGGCGACGGGTTGCCGCATCGCTGCGCAAGGATCCCCAGGCGAAGAGCCTCGGCGAGTACCTGCGCGCCAAGCTCGTGCCCATCCCGGAGGCCCTGGTACACGATCGCATCGAGCTTCGGCGTCGCCCCGTCGACGTCCGCTGAGCGCGAGGACGCGCCGATGACCGACTATCTGCGCGCCACCGAGTCCATCGCCGCCGGCGTGGTGGCGCGGACCGCCGTCGAGGTCGACAAGGCGGGCGCCTTTCCGGCGGCATCTATCGACACGCTGCGCGACGCCGGTCTCCTCGGTCTCATCAGCGCCAGCGACGTGGGAGGCATGGGGCAGGGCCCGCGCGCTGCTGCCGCCGTGGTCGAGCGCCTGGCACGCGAGTGCGGCTCGACGGCGATGGTCGTGTGCATGCACTACGCCGGCGCCGCGGTGATCGAGCGCTTCGGAGCTCGGGAGATCCGCCGGGATGTCGCCGCCGGCCGCCATCTGAGCACGCTCGCGTTCTCGGAGGCCGGGTCGCGCAGCCACTTCTGGGCGCCGGTCGGCAGCGCACGCGCAGCGCGGGATGGGATTCATCTGGATGCTCGCAAGAGCTGGGTGACCGCCGCCAACCACGCGACCGCATACGTCTGGTCGAGCCGCCCGGTGGCGGCCGACGGCATGAGCACCATCTGGCTCGTCCCGCGTTCCTCGCCGGGCATCCGTACGGCCGGGGTCTTCGACGGTCTTGGGCTGCGCGGCAACGACTCCACCCCGGTCACCGCCGAGGACGTCGTCGTCCCCGAGGGTAACCGCCTGGGCGACGACGGTGGTGGCTTGGCGGTGATGCTCGACACCGTGCTGCCGATGTTCAATGCGCTGACGGCGGCCTGCTCGGTGGGCCTGATGGAAGGGGCGACCGAGAGCACCTGTGCGCACGTCTCGGGCACGCGCTACGAGCACATCGACTCCGCGCTCGTCGATCTGCCGACGATCCGGGCTTACGTCGCCCGCATGCGCGTCGCCACCGATCAAGCTCGCTGTCTGTTGCTCGACACCCTGGAGGCGATCGAGACCGGTCGCGCAGACGCGATGCTGCGGGTGCTCGAGAGCAAGTGCGCCGCGGGTGAGAGCGCGACCCAGGTGCTCGATACCGCCATGCGCGTGTGCGGCGGCGCCGCGTTCCGGCGTGACGTGGGGGTCGAGCGCCGATTCCGCGACGCCCGGGCCGCGACCGTCATGGCGCCAACCACGGACCAGCTCTACGACTTCATCGGCAAGGCGACGTGCGGCCTGCCGGTGTTCTAGGGGGAGAATCGCATGTCCGGCACGCGTGACGACACGCTCGTCCTCGGCGCCGTCGCGTACGACCCGAAGGTGGTCACCATCTGGGACGGGTTTCAGCGCTGGCTCGCGCGGCACGACCTCGACCTCGACTACGTGCTGTTCTGCACCTACGAGCGGCAGGTGGCGGCCCATTTCGCCGGCCAGATCGACGTCGCCTGGAACTCCCCGCTGGCGTGGTTACAGAGCGAACGGATCGCCGCCGCAACCGGCCGCCGCGCCGAAGCGATCGCCATGCGTGACACCGACTGCGATCTCACCTCGGTCGTCGTGGTGCGCGCGGACTCGGGGATTCGCGCCCTTGCCGATCTCGCCGGCACGACCGTCGGCGTGGGCGCCGGCGACTCGCCGCAGGCGACGCTCATTCCCCTGTTGCATCTGGCGGAGGCCGGGCTGGTGCCGGGGCGCGACTTCCGTGTCCAGACGTTCGACGTCCTCGTCGGCAAGCACGGAGACCACATCGGGGGCGAGCGTGATGCCGCGCGCGCGCTCGCGAGCGGCGCGGTGGAGGCGGCGTGCATGATCGACGCGAACCATCTCGGCTTCGCCAAGGACGGTACGCTGCGCGCCGGCGCCACGCGCATTCTCGCGCAGACGGCGCCCTACGATCACTGCGTCTTCACCGTGCTCGACGGCGTTCCCGCGCGGCCGCTGGCTCGATTCCGCGAGCTGTTGCTGTCCATGTCCTACGACGATCCCGAGGTCCGGCTGCTGCTCGAGCTGGAGGGGCTCAGGCAGTGGCGCCCGGGCCGTACCGAGCAGCATGCGCTGCTGCGACGGGCTGTCGAACGCTTCGGCACGATCGACGACTTCGTGGCCTCGATCGCGGATCGCCACGGATGACCGGGTAACGACAGCCCGGGGTCATTCATGTCAGGCTCCCGTGCCGGAGTCGTCGATCTGCAGGACCTCGGCCTCGAAGAGGGCGGGCACCTGCTCGTCAAGCGCGCGCTCGCGCGCGTGTCGGTGGGCGGCCGGCTCACCGTGCACGGAGCGGCCGCGGATCTGCGCGTCCACCTGCGCGCCTGGTGCCGCGCGCAGGGCCACGCGGTCGAGTGGCCCGCGGAGGGCGCGGTCGCCATCGTCACCCGCGGTGACGCGGAGGCCGGCCGCTGGCGCGGCGCGGAGCGCGCAGGCGGCGCCAATCCCGCCCGCCCGGACGCGGTCGCCGACCATCCGCCGCCACAGTGGGGGCTTGCCGCCCGGGGCGCAAGGGTGGAGCCCGGGGGTCCCGCGTTCGATTTCCACCTGGCCGAGAAGGACGCCGTCTGGACCGACGACGCGGCACGCCTCTATGCGCAGGCCGCGGCGGCGCAGTGGGACCCCGAGACGGCGATTCCGTGGGCCGCCGCCACCGAGATTCCGGCGGAGATCGAGGACGCCGTCGTGCAGGTGATGACGTATCTCGTCGAAAACGAGACGGCCGCGCTCATCGTGCCGGCGCGGTTCGCCGCGGAGATCCACCCGCACTTCCGGGAGATCATGCAGCTCCTGGCGATTCAGGCCGCCGACGAGGCACGCCACATCGAGGTCTTCACCCGCCGTGCGCTGCTGCGCCGTGATGCCCTCGGTCTCTCGACGAGCGGCGGCCAGGCGTCGCTGCGCACGCTGCTCGAGGAGCCGGATTTCGCGCTTGCCTCGTTCCTGCTCTCGGTCCTCGGCGAGGGGACCTTTCTCAGCCTGCTCTGGTTCCTGCGTGATCGCGCGCCGGATCCGGTGACGCGTGAGATCGCGCGGCTCGCGGCGCAGGATGAGGCGCGTCACGTCGCCTTCGGCCTCGCCCACCTGCAGCGGCACGTGGGGCGCGACCGGACGCTGCGCGCCCGCCTGGCGGCCGCCGTCGAGCGGCGGCACGCCGCCCTCGAGCACACCGCCGGGCTCAACGAGGAGGTGCTCGACAGCCTGCTTCTGCTCGCCGCCGGGTCCCTGAACCCGGGGGCCATTCGCGCGGCGCACGAGGGCGTCGTGGCGCTACGGCAGGAGATGGATCAGGGCAGGCGGCAGCGGTTGCGCAAGCTCGGCTTCGACGCGCAGGAAGCGGCTGCCCTGTCGGCGCTGCACACGCGCAACTTCATGTAGCTGCCGGCGCCGGGTCGAACCCGAGTCAGGCGCGCCTGGCCGCCAGACGAAGCGCGAGGGCCAGCGCGAGCAGCAGCGTCAGCGCCGCGTGATATGGCGAGATGAGAGCCGGGCCCATGTACGTGAAGATGAAGATGAACCACAGGTAGTACACTCCGATCGTGTGCAGGCGCTTCCAGTTGGTGGCGCCGAGCCAGCGGACGGCGGCATCGTTCGAGGTCGCCGCGAGAAGCGCGATCACCACGAAGGCCAGGCCGCTGGCGGCGAGCGTCGTGACGTCGTAGCCCGCCAGGAAGTCCGTCCGGCGCTGCAACGCTGCGATCGCCAGGCCATGGGCGAGATGCGACACCGCGAACGAGAGGCCGAGATACCGGCGGTTGGTGAGCAGCCACCGGGTGAGCGGCGACGGTCGCAAGCGGGCGAGCGCGGAGGCCGTGAACGCCGCGCAGAAGAATACGACCGAGGTGAGGGCGGTCAGCCTGATCGTCGCGCGCAGCTCCCCCTCGCCAGGGCTGAGGGTCGAGAGCACCGCGCCGCACAGCGCGGCGACCGCCACCCCGGACGCAGCGACGAGTCGAAGTCCTCCGAACTCACGTTGCACGGCGAGCCACGACGGATACAAGGCGCCCCGGGCACGCTTCGTACCGCCTGACGCCCGACGGTTCAACTTTGCACCGAAGTCCCGGCTGCTGCCCCATACGCAGTCACTGCTGGTTTTGTGGGCACGTTTCCGGAGCCCCTCGCCGTGATTTCCGCTATCTCCGGCCCTTTATCGATCGGCACCGCAATTGCTGAGGGCATCTGCTTGGCGGGCCGTGAGCCGGGGTGTGGGTGCACGGGCAAATTCCCGGCCGACATTACCATCTTGACGATACGAGGATGGAGGAAAGAGTGATGCGACGACTCCAGCGGCTTTGGCCGGGCCTAGTGTCCGCGTTTCTGTTTCTACGGGCGGCGCCCGTAGCAGCGCAGGGAGCCCCTCCGCCAGTCATCGACTCCGGGGACACGGCATGGGTGCTGGTGTCGACCGCCCTGGTGCTCATGATGACGCTGCCGGGCCTGGCGCTCTTCTACGGCGGCCTGGTGCGGGGGAAGAACGTCCTGAACGTGCTGATGCAGTGCTTTCTTTCCGCCGGCGTCGTCGGGGTCCTGTGGATCCTGGTCGGTTACAGTCTTGCCTTCGGCACCGGGGGCGCCCTCATCGGCGATCTCTCCAAGGTCGCGCTCGCCGGCGTCACCATGGACTCGGTGACCGCGAATTTCGCCACGCCACCGCGCAACATCCCCGAATATGTGTTCGTGATGTTCCAGGCGATGTTCGCGATCATCACGCCGGCGCTGATCCTCGGCGCCGTCGCGGAGCGCATGAAGTTCAGCGCCTGGGTGGTCTTCATCACCGTATGGTTGCTGGTGGTCTACTGCCCGGTGGCGCACATGGTGTGGGGCTCGGAGGGATGGCTCTTCAAGTCCGGCGCCATCGACTTCGCCGGCGGCCTGGTGGTGCACATGTCGAGCGGGTTCTCGGCCATCGTCCTGGCGCTCATGTTGGGCAAGCGGCGCGGCTATGGTAGGGACGCCATGATGCCGCACAGCCTGCCCCTGTGCCTGATCGGCGCCGGGATGCTGTGGGTCGGATGGTTCGGGTTCAACGCTGGCAGCGCACTGAGCGCGAGCCCGCTCGCCGGGCTTGCCTTCCTGAACACCTCGACGGCCGCTTCGACTGCCGTCGTCGTCTGGGCGGTGATCGAGTGGGTGCGGCGCGGTAAGCCGACCGCCCTCGGAGGCGCGACGGCAGCCGTCGCGGGCCTGGTGGCCATCACGCCGGCGTGTGCCAACGTCAGCCCGATGGGCGCCATCGCCGTCGGGGCCGGCGTGTCCGTCATCTCGTATTTCGCCTGCGGCGTGCTCAAGCCGGCGCTGGGGTACGACGACTCGCTCGACGTGTTCGGGGTGCACGCGCTCGGCGGGGCCTGGGGCGCGCTGGCATCGGGGATCTTCGCCGTGACACTCGGGTCGGGGGTCGAGTCCAATGCGCAGCAAATCATGATCCAGCTCAAGGGGATCGTCTTCGTCGCGATCTTCGCGCCGGTGGCGACGGCGATCATCACCGCCGTGCTCCAGCTCGTGTTCGGATCGTTGCGCGTGGCCGACGAGGAGGAGCTCGAGGGTCTCGATCTCGCGGAGCACGGGGAGACGGCGTACTCTTCATAGCGATGGCGTGGCAACTGGCGCAATAGTAGTAGATGACATCGACAGCCAGCGAAGCGGCCCGAGGGCTCGGGGGTTGTCGGGAGGATGCGAAATGAAGAAGATCGAGGCGATCATCAAGCCGTTCAAGTTGGACGAGGTCAAGGAAGCCCTGAGCGGCCTGGGGATCCAGGGGCTCACGGTCAGCGAGGTCAAGGGCTTCGGCCGGCAAAAGGGGCATACCGAGCTGTATCGCGGCGCGGAATACGTGGTCGACTTCCTGCCCAAGGTGAAGCTCGAGGTCATCGTACGTGACGACGAGGTGGCTTCGGTGGTAGAGACGATCGAGAACGCGGCGAAAACCGGTCGTATCGGTGACGGCAAGATCTTCGTGTGCCCGGTGGATGAGGTGATCCGCATCCGGACCGGCGAGCGCGGCAGCGACGCCGTGTGATCGCGGCCCGCGCTTGCGGGCGCGCGGTGACCGAGGCATGAAGTGCATCGCTGGCGGGTGCCGGCGAGCGGAAGACGTGCAGTCCGGACCAGTCGGCGGATCGGCGGATCGGTAGATTCGGCGCATTCGGCATTCGGCATTCGGCATTCGGATTGAGGAGCCATGAGGAGCCATTAGGAAGGAGTGACCATGACCCCGAAGGAAGCGATCAAGTTCGCGAAAGACAGCAAGGCCGTGTGCGCCGATCTCAAGTTTCTGGATTTTCTCGGCATCTGGCAGCACTTCACCGTGCCGATGAGCGAGGTCGACGAGGCGCTCTTCGAGGAGGGCTCGGGCTTCGACGGCTCCTCGATCCGCGGCTGGCAGCCGATCCATGCGTCGGACATGCTGGTGGTTCCCGATCCGACGACGGCGGTGGTCGACCCGTTCTGCAAGGACGTCACGCTGAGCCTCATCTGCAACATCGTCGATCCGATCACGCGCGAGGACTACAGCCGTGACCCCCGGAACATCGCGCGCAAGGCCGATGCCTATCTGCAGTCGACTGGCGTCGGGGACGTCGCCTACTTCGGTCCGGAACCCGAGTTCTTCGTCTTCGACGACGTGCGCTACGAGCAGAACCAGCACACCGGCTCCTACTCCATCGATTCGGCCGAGGGCCAGTGGAACACCGGCCGCGACGAAGCGCCGAACCTCGGCTACAAGCCGCGCTACAAGGAAGGCTACTTCCCGGTGCCCCCCACCGACTCGCAGCAGGACATCCGGCAGGAGATGGTGCTGCTGATGGAGAAGGTGGGAATCCGCGTGGAGAAGCAGCATCACGAGGTGGCGACCGCGGGCCAGGCCGAGATCGACATGCGCTTCCTGCCGCTCATCAAGATGGGCGACGCGCTCATGTGGTACAAGCACATCGTCAAGAACGTCGCCCGCCGGCACGGCAAGACCGCGACCTTCATGCCGAAGCCCGTATTCGGCGACAACGGCAGCGGGATGCACACTCACCAGAGCATCTGGAAGGGGGAAAAGCCGCTGTTCGCCGGCACCGGGTATGGCGGCATGAGCGAGCTGGCGATGCACTACATCGGCGGCATTCTCAAGCACGCGCCCGCAATCGCCGCGTTCAGCAACCCGGGTACGAACAGCTACCGGCGGTTGGTGCCCGGCTTCGAGGCGCCGGTGAACCTGGCCTACTCGAGCCGCAACCGCTCCGCGGCGGTCCGTATCCCGATGTACTCACCGAGCCCGAAGGCCAAGCGGATCGAGGTGCGCTTCCCTGATCCCACCTGCAACGGTTACATCACCTTCTCGGCGATGCTCATGGCGGGCCTCGATGGCATCAGCAAGAAGCTCTCGCCCGGTGACCCGCTCGACAAGGACATCTACGCCCTCACGCCCGAGGAGCTGCGGGAAGTCCCGTCCATGCCGGCCTCGCTCGATGAAGCGCTCGATAACTTGCGGAACGATCACGAATTTCTGCTGAAGGGCGGCGTGTTCACCGAGGACGTGATCGAGACCTGGATCGAGTACAAGATGGCGAACGAGGTATCGGCGATGCGGTTGCGTCCGCATCCGCATGAGTTCGCTCTCTATTTCGACGCCTGATCTTCGGCGCGCGACTGTGCACATTCGCGGGGGGCCAGAGGCCACATTACGCTGGCCCTGGCCCCCGCCTGCAATTGGCGTCGGCGCATGCCGCTTCGCGTCAAGAATTCCCACGTAGGAACGCGGACATGCGAACCCCCGAGGTGAGCGGGCCCTGCGGCCCCCGAGCAGTGTGCATGCTCTCTCTCGGCGGGGCCCCACTTGCCGGACCGCACTTTCCGCGGAAGGATCGTTGACAGCGGCGCGTCGTGGCCGTTAGAGTTCCGCCTTCGCCTCGATGCCCACTGGCACGGTGGTGGTGAGCGCACGCTGGGCCTCGAGCTGCCCGCGAGCGCGGCCGGGGAGGGCAACCGTGAAGATCTACCTCGTCACTCCCAAGAATCCTCCGAGCTTCTGGACCTACGACCAGATCCTACCGACCATCGACAAGGACTGCATCTTTCCCAACCTGTCGATGCCCACCCTCGCCGGCCTCACGCCGCGCGAGCACGAGGTGGTGCTGTGTGACGAGAACGTCGAGCCCATCGACTTCGACGTCGAGGCCGATATCGTCGGCGTCACCGGCTACATCGTCCATCGCGCGCGGATGCTGGAGATCATAGAGGAGTTCCGCCGGCGCGGGCGCTTCCTCGTGGTGGGCGGTCCCTATGCCTCGCTCTGTCCGGAGGAGCTTCGCGGGCGCTGCGACGTGCTGTTCGTCGACGAGGCGGAGGAGACCTGGCCGCAGTTCCTGCACGACTTCGAGGCGGGCGCGTGGCAGGCGGAATACTGCCCCGCGGAGAAGCCGGATCTCACCAGCTCGCCGATGCCGCGGTTCGACCTGCTGAAGCTCGATCGATACCGCGCCATGACGATCCAGTTCGCGCGCGGCTGTCCGTTCAGCTGCGAGTTCTGCGACATCATCGTCGTCTACGGCCGCCGCCCGCGGGCCAAATCGGTCGATCAGGTCATGGCCGAGGTGGCCGAGTGTCATCGCCTCGGGATCCGCAACGTCTTCATCGTTGACGACAACTTCATCGGCAACCGGAAACTGGCGAAGGAGCTGCTGCGGGCCATGGCGCAGTGGGGCCGGGAACACGACTATCCGATCGCGTTCAACACCGAGGTGTCGCTCAACGTCGCGCAGGACGACGAGCTGCTGGCGTTGCTCCACGACGCCAACTTCACCACCGTCTTCATCGGCGTCGAGAGCCCGCGCAAGAGCTCGCTCAAGGAGACGCGCAAGACCCAGAACATCCGCGGCGATCTGGTGGAGAACATCCGCAAGGTGCAGGCCCACGGCATCGACGTCCAGGCCGGCATGATCGTCGGCTTCGACAACGACGACGCCTCGATCTTCCGGGAGCAGCTCGAGTTCATCCAGGACGCCCGCATCCCGGTATCCATGACGGGGATGCTCCAGGCCATGCCGAAGACACCCCTTCACGCCCGGGTGGAGAAGGAGGGCCGGCTCGTCGCCGAGAGTACCGGCGACCAGTTCGTGTTCTCCAACATCGTGCCGAAGCAGATGACGCGGGCGGAGCTCTACCGTGGCTACCGCTGGCTCACCGCGCAGCTCTACGACTTCCGCAACTTCCGCAGGCGCACCCTGGAGTACCTCATGCACCGGGGCCAGGTGGTTTCTCGCATGCCGCTGAGGGCCGGCGACCTGCGAATGCTGTGGCGCGTCCTCTGGCGCACGGTCGTGCGTGCCCATCCGCGCCGGGCCTGGTTCACTCTGTCGCTGCTCGGTGCGACGGTGCTGCGCCGGCCGTCGGCATTCGCGGACGCGGTGTACTTCGTGCTCGTCCACAAGGGCCTCTACGAGTACATGGAAGCCCTGGACAAGCACCTCGATCGGGCCATCGGCGAGCTGGTGACCGCAGAGGCGCGTCGAACGGCGATCGCGGGATGATCGGGAAGCCACGAGCGCAATTCCGGACCGCGCCGGGCTTTTCTCCATGATCGTCCATACCTACTTCAACGAGACGTAGGGGCCTTCGAATGGGCTGACGCGACGGCCCGCGCCGGCACTGCAAAACTATCCCCAAGCCGTATCGGCCATAACGCTGTTCACCTATGGACGGCACGATCTCCACCGGCCAATTGCATTCTGGACTATACCGTGGTTTCAAAGTGGCCGCCCTCCGGGCTGACGGAGGGTGAGGTGCCGCGGGCCTGGCTGGGCCGGTGCTCGGCCGCAGGGGAAGGGAAGGTTCATGGGTACAGTCAGGGTCGCCATTGCCGGTGTCGGCAACTGCGCCAGCTCGCTCCTTCAAGGGATCGAGTACTACCGACGACGCCCGGACCAGGACACGGCGGGTCTACTGCATCCCGAGATCGGCGGCTACCGCCTCGAAGACATTCAGCCCGTGGCCGCATTCGACGTGGATCGGCGCAAAGTCGGCCGCCCGCTGGAAGAGGCGATTCACGCTGCGCCGAACTGTACCACGGTGTTTCAACGCGAGCTGCCCGCCTACGGGATCAAGGTGCAGAACGCGCCCGTGCTCGACGGAGTGGCGAGCCACATGGCGGACTATCCGGAGGAGCAAGCCTTTCGCGTCTCCGATGCGCCGCCGTGCGACGTCGCGCGGACGCTGGCGAACGTCGGCGCGGAGGTCCTCGTCTGCTACCTGCCGGTGGGCGCAGAGAAGGCGGTGCAGCACTATGCCGATGCCTGTCTCGACGCCGGCGTCGCCATGGTGAATTGCGTGCCGGTGTTCATCGCCTCCGATCGCGGCTACGGCGAGCGCTTCCGCGAGCGCGGCCTGCCGATCGTCGGCGACGACATCAAGAGTCAGGTCGGCGCGACCATCGTGCACCGCATGCTCGCCCGCCTGCTCGGCGACCGCGGGGTGACGCTCGAGCGCAGCTACCAGCTCAACACCGGCGGTAACACCGACTTCCTGAACATGCTCGAGCAGGTGCGGCTTCGCTCCAAGCGCATCTCGAAGACGGAGTCGGTCCAGTCTCAGCTCGACATTCGCCTCTCTCCCGAGAACATCCACATCGGTCCGTCCGACTACGTGGCCTGGCAGAAGGACAACAAGGTCTGCTTCCTGCGCCTCGAGTGGCGCGGCTTCGGCGACGTGCCGATGCACCTCGAGCTGCGGCTCAGCGTCGAGGATTCGCCCAACAGCGCCGGCGTCGCCATCGACGCCATCCGCTGCGCGAAAGTTGCCATGGACCGAGAGCTCGCCGGCCCGCTGCTCCCGGTGTCCGCGTACTGCATGAAGCATCCCCCGGAGCAGATGCGCGACACCGACGCGCGCCAGGCCCTCGAGGCCTTCATCGCCGGCGGCGGCCGCCCGCGCGCCAAGCCGGCGGCGGCCGCCGCCCCGGTCCGCCGCGCCGTGTCGGGCAAGCGCGCGGCGATCTCGTAGCGTACCTCGCCTCTCCTGCGGCGAGGGATGCGGCAGCGGGCTTCCTCGCATACGCGACAGCGGTGCACGACGAGCTAGCGGTAGACGTCCTTCCGATCGCCGACTTTGAGGACGATGATCACCAAGCGGCGGTCCTCGATCGAGTACAGCACCCGATATCGCCCGATCCGCACGCGGAACACGTCGTCATAGCCCGAGAGCTTGCGACAGCCCGGCGGGCGCGGATCCGTAGCGAGCGCCTGGATCACTCGAATGACGCGGATCTGGTCGGCACGAGGCAGCTTGCTGATCTGGCGTTCGGCGGTTGCCGAGATCTCGATCCTATACCTCGCCATCCAGGCCGAGCTCGCGGATGAGATCGCGTAGGGGGCGGGTTGGCTCCCGCCGCAGTCGCGGCAGGTCTTCCGCGTCGGCGATCTCCTCTAGTTTGTCGAGGAGCGCGTCCTGTACGAATCGCGTCAGCTTTACACCACGGGCGCGACACGCCTCATCGACGGCTCGCTTCAAGCGATTGTCGACCCGGACTGCGATCTGCGAGAGTGGCATATGCCTACATTTGCCAGCATTTACCAGCAAACACAACTCTCCGTCGAGGGCGCCGGCTGGCCGCCGTGCAAAGGGGGGAGTGGACGCGACTCAATGCGCGGCTACGGGATCCAGATGCTGGCGCAGGAACGCGATCGCCCTGGGCCAGGCATCGGCGGCGGCCTCCGGCCGGTGCGCGTCCGCGCGGGTGTCGTTGAAGAACGCGTGGCCCGCGCCCGGATACGTCTTGATGGTGAACGTCTTGCCCGTCCGTTCGAGGATCGCGCGCAGCTCGTTCACGTCCGCTGCCGGGATGAGCCCGTCCTCCGCGCCGAAGAGCCCCAGGTACGGGCAACCGAGCTCCGGCGTCAGATCGAGGGGACTCTTCGGCTTGCGTGCGTTGGTCTCGGCGTAGCGCAGCATGCCGTACCAGCTGACGCAGGCGGCGAGGCACGGTGCACGCCGCCATGAGCGCATACTGGCCGCCGAGACAGAAGCCGGTGATGCCGATCGCGCCGGGGCGCACCTCAGGGCGCGAGGCCAGGCAGGCATGTGCGCCGGCGATGTCGCCGAGCACGCGCGGGTCGGAGAGCTGAGCGATCCACGCCGCAACCGCGCTCATGTCCGGCAACACCGGCGCGCCCTCGCGGCTGTAGAGATCGGGCACGAAAGTGAAGAAGCCCTCAGCGGCGAAGCGTCGCGCCACGTCTCGATAGTGATCGTAGAGGCCGCGCACATCGTGAATGAGAATCAGCCCGGGCCCGGGTGCAGCGCGTTTCGGCCAAGCGGTGTACCCGCGAAGCGTGTCCTTGTCGCGGCGAAAGGACAGCTCGCCGGTGTCGATGTCCCTATCCATGCGCACTCGTCGATGCGCCCGTGCGCCGAAGCGCTCAGGCTCGCCTGTCCTCTATCCGCCTGGTCGTGTGCAGACAAGCGCGGGGTCTCTGGTCGTGACCGAGTGAACTGCGCTCGATGCGGCTAGGGCGCGGCCGCCTTACGATGTGCCGGCCCGCTGGGGCTAGCTATGGAGCGCAGTGAACGCGCCGGCGATCTCGTCCGCGAGGGGGCCCGTTCTGCTCGGCCCACCCTGCGGAGGCACACGCAACAGATCCACGAACGCGGTGAGCTCGGGGAAGCTCGCCACCGTCGAGCCGACGATCTCTCGCCCCGTGACGCTGCCGTCGAGGCCCTCGGCGACGAGCCGCCAGAGAATGAGCTTCGCCAGTGGCAGTGGCGCATGGTCGGCGAGCGGCAGGAGCGGGTGGCCGCTGTTCTCGCTGACACCGGCCCTCCGCGCGGCGGCGGCGAAGGTGCCGATGAAGGCCAGCTCGCGCAGGTCGGTCGTGCGGGTGGTATTGGCGACGGCGGCGACGAAGGTTCGGGAGACGGCTTCGGCGTACGTCGCCTCGGCGAAGGGCGCGCGCTCGACGAGGAGCGAGAATCGCAGCGGCCACCGTCCCGAGTAGCGGCCGGTGCCGAAGAGGATCTCCATGCGGCGGAGGCACGATCGTACCAGGGCCTCGCCCTCGGGCGAGGCGCGAAGAAACGCAGCGTCCAGTGTGGTGATCCACGCGGCGAGGGCGGCCAGGGCGTCGAAGTGCAGCCGCGACACCTCCGCCAGACCGAAGTGCAGGGTCTCCTCCCGCGGCGCGGTGTCGAGAATGACTTCCAGGGCGGCCGCGGCCGACGGCGCTCCGGCAGCGGCGGTCTCGTGAACGAAGGCGGCGAGGGCAAGCAACGTGTTCGCGTTGCGGGCGCCGATGTGGGCGATGGCGATCACGGCATTCACGCGCACCGCTTCGGAACGGGCGAGATACGGGTGCAGATCGGTCGGCGTCTCGACGCCGGCACGCTGGAGCTTCCCGAGAAACTCGTCCTTGGCGGCGTGTGACGGCGGGCGATCGAACACGGTGTCGTTGAGGATCCGCTCGATCTCGGGCGAAACGCTCGCGCTGCGGCCTTCCCCCAGCGCGGGGAAGGCGAACGTCAGCAACAGGAGCGCCGCCGCGACGATTGTTCCCGCCGCCGCCCGGCGGTCCCGGCGCCCACGGGGGGGTATGCGTGACTCGCCCACATCGAGTCTTTCGGCCGATCGTCGGGGTCCCTTGAGTGGGGTCGGCCGAGCTACTGTTTCTTCTTCCGGCTGCCGTAGTCTTCGAACGGGTCGTCGCGCTCGCGCACGGCCTGCCGGAAGCCGACCTTCTCGGCGCGGGCGACGAAGTCGAGTCCCTCCTGGGTATGCCGCGCGATGCCGTCGAAGAGGGTCCCGAGCATGCGGGTCGACGTCAAGCCCATGTTCTCCGCGGTCTGGTTGGCGAGCAGCTTGAGCATGATGAGCTGGTTGAGCGGCACCTGCGCCATGCGGCGCGCGAGGGCGAATGCCTCGCGCTCGAGATCGGTGTCGGGCACGACCTGAAGAATCAGGCCGATATCGGCAGCCGTCTTCGCCGGGATCTCGTCGCCCGTGAGGAGGTACCGCTTGGCGCGCTCGAGTCCCATCCGGTACACCCACATGGCGGTGGTGGGCGTGCCCCACACCCGCGATGGCGGGTAGCCGAAGCGCGCGTTCTCGGCGGCGATGATCATGTCGGCGCACAGGACCATGTCGGTACCGCCGCCGATGCACCACCCGTGCACCGCGGCGATGGTCGGCTTCGTCGCGTACCAGAGCTTCATGTAGACATCGACGAAGCGCTTCATCATCCGCATGTCGGCGACCGAGTCCCACACCCGTCGCGCGCTCGCGGCATCCTGCCCCTGCGCTTGCGCCTCCGTGCCCCAGCCGAGATCGTAGCCGGCGCAGAACGCCGCGCCCTCGGCACGCAGCAGGATCACGCGGACCTGCTGGTCCGCGTCGGCATCGTCGATGGCCGTCGCGAGCTCGTCGCGGAGGGTGGGAGTGATGGTGTTGTACTCGGCGGGACGGCAGAGAACGATCGAGCGCACGCCGTCTTTTGTCTCGGTGCGGAGTGTTTGCATGGCGCCGGATTCTACTCGGCCGCTGCCGGGACTCAAGCAGTGCATCGGACCGAGAAGACCTGCTCCGACTCCATGGGTCCGTGGCACGCCGCGTGGGACGTAGACACGAGACCCCTGGGTCGCATAAACCGTCTACGAGCTGCTCATGCCGCCAGGAGAGCCCATCGTCCCGCTTCCGGCCGCCACCATCATGTTGCTCCGCGACGGTCCGATCTCGCCCGAGGTGCTCATGATCGAGCGCCACTCGCAGAGTGTGCTGCTGCCGGACATGTACGTGTTCCCGGGCGGTCGGGTCGACGAGCATGACGTCGCACTCGTGAACCGGCTGGGCGGGCTCGACGGGTGCGCGGTAGCCGAGGCGCTCGGCGGCGGCCCTCCGGAGCAGGCCCTCAGCTTCGTGGTCGCCGCAGTGCGCGAGACCTTCGAGGAGGCCGGCATCCTGCTCGCCCGGCAGTGGACTGCCTGCAGAAGCTCGTCATCCCGGCCGATGCCGGCTACGTGACGACCATGGCCGCCCTCGATCAGCTCAGGTGAGGGCAGGAGGCGCTGCATGGATCTCGGGCTCGCGAATGCCAACGCGGTGGTCAACGGCGGAAGCGACGGCATGGGGCGCGCGACGGCGGAGTGCTTCGCCGCCGACGGCGCGCGCGTGTGCGTCTTCGGTCGCCGGCGCGAGCGCCTCGACGAGACCGTGGCCGCGCTGCGCCGGCTCGGCAGCCCCGATGCGGTGGGGCTGGCGGTGGACGTGGGCGAGGGTGCGTCCATCGACGCCGCCTTCGTCCAGCTCGGCGAGCGCTGGGGGAATCTCAACATCCTGATCAACACCGTCGGCCCCTCGAGCGTCGGGACCATCGACGAGCTCACCGACGCCGACTGGAACGCCGCCGTGAATCTCGGGCTCATGAGCGCGATGCGCTGCGTGCGGGCGGCGCTGCCCTGGCTGCGGCGCGCGCCGTGGGCGCGCATCGTCAACGTCTCGGCGCACTCGACGCGGCGGCAGCATCCGCGCCTGATCGCCTACACCGCGGCGAAGTCCGCGCTCACGAGCATGAGCAAGAACCTGGCGAAGACACTGGCGCCGGAGGGAATCCTCGTGAACACCGTCTCGCCCGGAACGTTTCTGTCGGGCGGAGTGAAAGCCTGGCTGGAGCGGATCGCGCCGGCGCGCGGCATCGACCCGACGAGCCTCGAGGACGCCAATCGCATCATCAGGGAAGACTTCGGCTCGCCCTGCGACCTGGGGCGGGCAGGGCGCCCCGAGGAGATCGGTGCCGTCATCGCCTTTCTCGCGTCGCCGCGGAACAGCTACATGACCGGGGCGGACGTCAATGTCGATGGAGGTTCGGACTTCACCTGATCACGCGGCACGGTCGACATGTGAAAGGAGTATCTCGGTTACCTGGTTACCTGCGCTCCTCCTTCGTGCCCCGCCGGTATGAACCCCTCGGATCTGGTCGACTCAGCCCGCCGGCGCACCGGACTCGATGATCTCGGCGAGCCTGTCTTCGGCGAGGGGCTTGCCGTGCTGTGCGAGGCGCTCGCCGCCGAGGCTCGTCTCAACGATCTCGGGCGCGTGATCTGGAAGCAGCGGCTCCTCGGCTATCTGGTCCAGCGTCTGCGGATCGAGGACTGGTACCGGCGCCACCCCGAGATCGACACGCAGAAGATCGTGGCCCCGATCTTCGTCGTCGGGCTGCCGCGCACCGGGACCACCGCGCTGTCGAACCTGCTGGCGCAGGATCCCGAGACCCGCTCGCTGCGTGTGTGGGAATCGAACGAGCCGACGCCGCCACCCGAGGCCGCCCGCCAGCACGACGATCCGCGCATCGCGACGGCGACGCAGGCCCTGGAGGCGATGCGCGTGATCGCGCCCAAGCTCGCCCGCATGCACGAGGACGCCCCGACCGGCCCTACGGAGAACCAGGATCTCCTCGGCCTCTCGTTCCGCACCTATCATTTCGAAGGCATGGCGGCGGTGCCGAGCTACACCCGCTGGTGGTTTCATTGCGACATGACGCCGGCCTACCGCTACCATCGCCGGGTGCTCAAGCTGCTTCAATGGCGCTGTCCGCCGACGCGCTGGCACCTCAAATCGCCGCCCGACGCGTTCGCGCTCGATGCCGTCGTCGCCGCCTATCCCGACGCGCGCTTCGTCATGACCCATCGGGATCCCGCACGCGTGCTGCCTTCGGTCTGCAGCCTGATCTCGACGGTGCACGAGCTCACCGGCGAGCCGCCCGACCCGGTGCGGCTCGGCGCGGCGCAGATCGAGGCGTGGACCGAAGGCATGCGCCGCGCGCTCGACTTTCGGCGCCGCGCCGGCGACGGGCGCTTCACCGATGTGCACTTCGCCGATCTGACGGCCGACCCGATCGGCACGCTGCGGCGCGCGTACGCGGCGCTCGAGCTGCCGTTCACCGAACTGGCGGAGAGTCGTATGCGGGAGTGGATCGCGGCGAATCCGCGCGCGAAGCACGGCGAGCACCACTACACGCTCGAGGAGTTCGGTCTCACCGCCGAGTCCGTGCGCGCGGCGTTTCGCTTCTACACCGAGCGCTGCGGGGTGGGGCTGGAAGGCTGACGGGGGCGTGCATCACATGGCCGATGAGGCAACGGTGGATCGCGTGGCGAGTGGGCGTGCCTGGGCGGAGCTCTGCGATGCGCTCAAGGCGGCGGGCGACGTGATTCTCGCCGCGGGCACTCCGAGCGATCCGCTCGAGCGGGCGGAAGGCTTTCGCATGCTGTCCCGCCTGGTGCGCTACGGCTTCGAGAGCTTCCTCGAGTTCAGCGATCCCCTGGCGCCCGAGCTCGTGTGCAGCACCCACGCCACGATCAAGATCATTCACGAGAACCCGGACAACATCTATCTGGGGTCGCGGATCGATGGGCGGCACGTCTACCGGGTGTGGGGCACGCGCGGCACGGCGCGCTGGATGAGCTTCAACGTGCACGCCGGGCCGTTCGGCGCCGGCGGCCGCGGCACGGCGGCGACCCTCGACGCCCGCGACCTCGTGGTCGCCGCCGACGGCACGTTCGAGCTCTGGCTGGGCGGCGAGAAGCCCCCCGGCAACTGGCTGCCCCTGCCGCCGGATGCCACCTCGCTGATCGTGCGCCAGAGCGTCGCCGACCGCGCCGTCGAGCGGCCCGCTGCGCTCCGCATCGAGCGCGTGGACGCGACCGGCCCGCCGCCGCCGCTCGATCCTGCGCGGGTGGAGCGCGGGCTACAGATGACCGCGCTCTTCGTCCGCACCATCGCCGAGATGGCAAGCGAGTGGGCCGGGGCGCTCGCGCAGACGCCGAACCGGTTCGTGGACGTCATGCCGCGGGCGGCCAGCATCTTCCGCGATCCCAGCATCCAGTTCCACGCCGCGTACTTCCAGCTCGATCCCGACGAGGCGCTGATCGTGGAGGCGATGCCGCCGGCGTGTGACTACTGGATGTTCGCGCTCCACAACCACTGGCTCGAGAGCCTCGACTACCGCTACCATCGCATCACCCTCAACGACCGCACCGCGCGCCTGGAGCCCGACGGCTCGGTGCGTATCGTCGTTGCCCACGTCGATCCCGGCCATCCGAACTGGCTCGACACGGCGGGACACGCCCGCGGGACGATCGGCGTGCGCTGGGTAGGGCCGAATGTTCGCGAGGTCGTTCCCGAGGCGCGCAAGGTGCCGCTCGCCGTGGCGTCGAAAATGACCCGGAACGCGCGAGCCGCTCAATCGTAGTCGTAGCGGGGGCGTTCCAGGTCCTGCTGCCGCTGGTCGGGCTCCTCGAGGTCGTACTGTCGCTGGTCGTCTCCCTTGCCGTCGATCCGCTGCGAGCTGGGTTGCTCGAGTTCCTGCTGCCGCTGGTCGGGGTGCTCGAGGTCGTACTGTCGCTGCTCGAACGTTCCTGCCTGACACAGGTCGAATCGCTTCCCGTGCCGGAGCTTCGGCGGGAGCTCTCTACCGCGCATGCCGGAGAGCGCGGGCCCGCATGCGAGGGCGACGGCAAGGCTCGCCGACACAGCGGCAGTGAAGAGTGTCTTCATCCCTGTTCTCCCTTCCTCGGCCAGCCCTCAGGCGGCTGGCGTACCCACGATCCTCCCACCGAGGCGCCAGGCCGGCAAGCTCACCAGGTGTCGATGCACGGACGCTTCTTCTCCGTCCGCGGCGCCGGCGGCGGGATCGCGCGCAGCAGGCTCGTGAGCCAGTGGCGCGACTCGGCCGGATCGATGACGTCGTCGATCTCGAAGTGCGTGGCGGTGTTGAGCGCCTTGCCGTGCTCGTAGGCGCGAGCGACCATGCGCTCGAACGCCTGGCGGCGCTCCTCGGGGTCGTCTAGGGCGGCGAGCTCCTTGCGAAAGCCGAGCTTCACGGCGCCTTCGAGCCCCATGCCACCGAACTCCCCGGTCGGCCAGGCGACGGTGCAGATCGGTGCCTTGTGGCTGCCGCCGCCCATCGCCTGCGCCCCGAGCCCGTAGGACTTGCGCAGGACGATGGTGAAGAAGGGCACGGTCAGGTTGGCGCCGATCACGAACATGCGGCAGCAGTGCCGCACGAGGGCCGTCTTCTCCACCTCCGGCCCGACCATCATGCCGGGCGTGTCGCAGAGGAAGAGGATCGGGATGTCGAAGGCATCGCACAGCTGCATGAAGCGCGCTGCCTTGTCCGCCGCGGGACTGTCGATGGCGCCGGCGAGGTGCTCGGGGTTGTTGGCGATGACGCCGAGCGGCCGGCCCTCGATCCGGATGAAGGCGGTCACCATGCCGGCGCCGAATCGGCGCCGCAGCTCGAGGACCGAGCCGGTGTCGGCCAGGGTGTCGATCACGGACCGTACTTCGTAGACGCGCAGCCGGTTCTCGGGCACGATCGCGCGCAGCAACCGCTGGTCGGCACACTGCCATTCGGCGAGTGGCCCCTGGAAGTACGACAGGTACTGCTTGGCGGCGCGCACCGCCTCGGCCTCGTCGGCGACGGCGATGTCGACCACGCCGTTGTCCACCTGCACGCTCATCGGCCCCACGTCCTCGGGCTGGAAAACACCGAGCCCGCCGCCTCGATCATCGCCGGGCCGCCCATGCCGATGTTGGAGTTCGCGGTCGCGATCACCACGTCGCAGCAGCCGAGCAGCGCGGCGTTGCCGGCGAAGCAGCGGCCGGAGTTGATCGCCACCAGCGGGACCAGACCGCTCAAGCGGCCGAAGAGATGGAAGGCCATGCAGTCGAGCCCGGCGACGCCCGGGGCGTCGGTGTCTCCCGGGCGCCCGCCGCCGCCCTCCGTGAAGAACACGAGAGGAATGGCCAGCCGCTCGACGAGCTCGAACAGGCGGTCCTTCTTGCGGTGATTGTGGAATCCCTGCGTGCCGGCCAGCACGGTGTAGTCGTACGCGAGCACGGCGCACTGCGCGCGGGCCGCGTCGAACAGCCGGCCGTTGACCTGGCCGATTCCGGCGACGAGACCGTCGGCGGGAGTGTTCTCGATCAGGTCGGTGACGCTGCGTCGCTGCCGCTGCGCCGCGATCGCGAGGCCGCCGTACTCGATGAACGTACCGGGATCGCAGAGGTCGGCGACGTTCTCGCGCGCCGTGCGTTGGCCGGCCGTGCGGCGGCGTGCCACCGCCGCGGATCGCGCCTCATCGAGCGTGGCCGCGTGCCGGCGCTGCACGTCGGCCAGATCGGTGCGTGCGTCGTCGGAGGCGGCCGGTGTGGAGCCATCGGTCACGGCACCCCCAGCGTCACGCAGCTCGAGGGTGAGGAGCACGTGGCCCTCGAGCACGGTATCACCGGCGGCCACGCGAACGCGGCCCACGATGCCGCCCGCCGGGGCGAGGATCACGTGCTCCATCTTCATGGCGGTCATCACCAGGAGCGATTGCCCTTGGCGCACGGCCTCGCCCGGGCGCACGTCTACGCTGACGATGGTGCCCTGCATGGGCGCGCAGACGGTCTCGATGTCCTGTTGCATCGGGTGTCGTCCGTATCGGGCGCTCCGTCACTCCCTGCTGCCGCGGACCGTGGCGGACACTCCGCTAGCTCGATTCCGTCGCTCGGCGCAAGCGCGCGCGGGGGACCGCACGCCCTGATCGGCGAGGGGCTCGCGCGATCGCCGAAACCGGGCGCGGTCCTCGGTCTGCTCGGTGCGGCCCCGGCTCGATTGCGGGCAATGGACGGCAACGCGATGTGGCGCTCCGCACAGCGAGGCGCATCAGCGAATGCGTCGCTGCGGTACGGCGATGAACGCACCGGGCGCCGTCGCGCACCCCCGTGCGGCACCCGAGCGTACACCGGCGAACAGTCGGGGACTGGGCGGTGATCGCCGCCCGCCGCCGCGATTCTCTTGATCTTCACGCAAGTATTCATCGCAGCGCTCTCCGTGACGGGGCCGTGGGCGCTCGCGACGTGACGCGCGCCGCGGCGGCGCCGGGCCCATGGCATCCGGATTGCAGCCTGAGTGGAGCTTGGCACAGCGCCCGCCGATCGGCGGGTCGCCGGTGCCCGCGTGCGGTGCAGGTGGGGACCGTGGGTGGAGGCCGCACGCACGAGTGTCTGGAATCTGGGGGTCAGCCCGCGGGCGGTGGTGGGCGGAGGGGGTCGGAGCGGACGCCCGCCGAGAGGAGCCATCATGCTGGAACACGGTGCGGCAGCCTGGCTGCCGGACTCACCATTGGTCGTCGTGACCCTGGTGCTCGTCGCGATCACGGTGATGTACCTCGGCCGCTTCGCGGGCCACGGTGCAATCCGCGCACTTGCGACTGCCATCAAGGACGTTCTCGAGCTCGCCGCCGGGGCCCTGACGTCGGCGCAGGGCTACCTGGCCCAGCGCAACCGCGAAGTGCTCCTGGAGATGGGGCGCGAGCAGGCCGAGCGGCTCGTCGAGCAGGAGTTCCGGCGGGTCCACGAGGTGGTCGAGCGCGACTTCGGCAGCTATCCCGCGCTCCATCACGACATCAAGCAGCAGATCGCGCGCATCGACGAGGACTATCGCGCCTCGGTGGACGTCGCGCCGCCGCCACCGGTGTGGACGAAGGCCGTTGAATCCATCGCCGCGATTCCCTCCAAGGGCGACCCGATGGTCGTGCGGATCCTCGGGGACATCCAGAAGGCGATCGCAGACGCGCAGACGGACGCCACCCGCGAGTACCGCAAGGCGAGCACCGAGCGGCACCAGATCCTGGCCAAGATGGTCCCGTGCTGGCGCCGGCTCGACAACACGCTCGGGCGGATCGAGCGGTCGGTCGCGGGGTTCAAGAATCGCGCCGACGCCGTCGACGAGCAGATGGTCAAGTACGAGCAGACCGTCGCCAGGACCGATGAAGCCGAGCGCATGCTCTCGGCGTCGTCGATGACGCATTTCGTGTCGTCGACCATCGTGCTCCTCGTGGCGCTGCTCGGCGGCTTCATCAACTTCCACCTGATCGCGCTGCCGATGTCGGAGATGGTGGGCGCGACGAGCTACGTCGGGCCGGTGAAGACGTCGGACATCGCCGCCCTCGTCATCATCTCCACCGAGATCGCCATGGGCCTCTTTCTCATGGAGTCGCTCGGCATCACGCGGCTCTTCCCGGTCATCGGGACCATGGACGATCAGCTCCGCCGCCGCATGGGCTGGGTCTCCTTCGGGATCCTGGTGACGCTCGCTGGCGTCGAGTCGTCGCTCGCCTACATGCGCGATCTGCTGGCGGCCGACAAGGAAGCCCTGACCCAGTTCCTCGCCGGCGCCGAGGCCGTGAACGTTCAGCTTCGCTGGATTCCCTCGGTCGGGCAGATGGTGATGGGATTCCTGCTGCCCTTCGCGTTGGCCTTCGCGGGGATTCCGCTGGAATCCTTCATCAAGTCCTCCCGCATTGTGGGAGGCACCTTTCTCGCGACCTCGCTGCGCGGCGTCGCGGGCACCCTCAGACTGCTGGGGGGCCTGGTGGAGAATCTCGGCACGGTGTTCGTGCATCTGTACGATCTGCTGATCATCGTTCCCCTGCGCATCGAGCATGCGTTTCCGCATCGCCGGGCGCGCTACGACGAGGTGGTGACACGATCATGAGAACATTCATCCGCACGATATTCCGATCGATTGCGGTCGGCGCGCTGGCGCTCGCCGTGGCGGGGTGTGGTGGGGAGGCGGGGGCGCGGTCGCATGCCCGGGCGGTGTATCTGCTGCTCGATACGTCCGGGACGTACCGGGAGGAGATCTCCAGGGCCCAGGGCATCCTCGGCTATCTCCTCGGCAACCTCAATAGCGGGGACTCGCTCGGGCTCGCCCGGATCGACAGCGAGAGCTTCAGCGAGAAGGACGTCATCGCGCGGATGACGTTCGATACGCGGCCGTCACACGCGAATCAGCAGAAGCGGAAGTTCCGCGCGACGGTCGACAAGTACGTGAAGACGGCGAGCAAGAGCACGCACACCGACATCACGGGCGGCATCCTCCAGGCCGCGGAGTGGCTCAACGAGGTCGGGGCCGGGCGCAAGTACATCCTGATCTTCTCGGATCTCCAGGAGGACCTGAAGAAGGGCTACGTGCGCGACTTCGAGGTCAACCTGGACAACATCCATGTGGTCGCCCTCAACGTCACCAAGCTCCGCACCGACCAGATCGATCCGCGCGAGTACCTGAGCCGTCTGGCCAACTGGGAGAAGCGGGTGAGCAAGGGCGGCGGCGAGTGGAAGGTCATCAACGATCTCGATCGGCTCGACGGGATGCTGGCGGGGTAGCGGCAGTACGCGGCAGCGAGCGAATATCCGGCAGGGAGGAGCGCTGAAGGTCATGGAGTACCGATCGTTCGAGGCATTTTCACCGACGGACACCGACGGCCTGGGGCCGGCGGCCGGCGACGGCATCGAAGGCACCGAGACCTGCGAGACCGAGAACGGGCGGGGCATCCTGTCCCGCGCGCGTGACGCCCTCTCCCAGGTGCGCGACACGGTGCACCGGGTGCGGACGGAGGTCGGGCGGGTGGTCAACCGCGTCAGCGGCCGCAGCTCCAGCGCCGCACTTCGCTGCGAGGCGGGGGAGTTGATCGGCAGGCTCGAGAGCCACGTGATGCGCCTGCGCAAGAACTTCCAGGAGCTCGAGCGGATTCACCAGGTCCTGCACGTGGGCACGGCGCCGCTCCAGGAAGTGCAAGAGCTCCAGCGCCGCATCGCTGAGGTTGAGAAGCGGCTGACGGCCGCGCGCGGCCAGGCGACCAGCACGGACTGAGCGGCCAAAACGTCCGGCGGTACCAGCAGCGGCACGCACTCGTTCGGCGGCGCTACGCCTCCCCGAAGCGGGCGATCTGCAGCTCACTCTTTCGCGAAGACCTGTTCGCGTTCGGTTTGCGTCACCCGGTCGCCTCCAGTGCTTCCCGGATTTTTCCGCGTCCCACTCGAAGGCGGCGACTCGATCAGCTCCGCCAGCCCCGCCAGGTTCTCCAAGTAGACCGTCGTAGTGTCGGACAATTCGGACGCTTCCTCACGTCGAGTTCGTCAGCGCTGCGGCGCACGCTTGCGAAATGTTGGGCGTACCAGATGTCTGGCCGACCACAATACGCGGTTTTTCCTGTTGACCGTTCGCAGTGGATTGTGGGAAGGGAGAGCCCGGGGGAGTGCCTCCTTGACAGACGGCAAACGAAGGCGTGTCCCTGTCCGCGAGGAGGTGCGACACGCGTTGATCGCCCTTCTCGCGTCTGAGCAAGAGGGCATACACGCGTACGAGCTCGATCGACGGCTCCGCGTGTTGTCTGAAGGATTCTGGACCCCGTACAGCGGTGAGGTATCGAGGACTCTACACCAGCTCGAGCACGAAGGAGACATCTCGAGCCAGTGGCAGATGGAGGAGGGGCGCCCGAAGCGAGTGTTCACTGCTGCGAGACATGGGGTGGAACGCCTTGATGCATGGCTTCATGCAGAGATCACGGCCGATCCTCGTCCGCTGCATGAGAAGTTGTGGCATCGCTTTGTAGCGCACAGGGCACGGAAGCGAAATCCCGCGGAAATGGTACGCGACATCCGCATCCGCCGGGCCACGTCTCTCGAGCAGCTGAGGCGGCTCGAGGAGCGCTTGGCAGCGACGACAGGTACGGAAGCCCATGCAGCCTTCGCTCGCGTGGCCCTCCGTATTCGGCAGTTCGAGTGGCAATCCGAGCTCGGCATTCTTGACGAGCTCGAGCGGGAGTTGGCGAACGACGGGAAAGCGGATCCCCTGAGCCAAGCAACGACAGATCCGATCGATCGTGCGGAGGAGTCTGCGCAAGGCGACTGCCATGCGGAAAAACGAGAGCAGCCCCCTCGACGAAAGGAGAGAGCACTGGCGTGATCCGGTTCGAGGCGGTCAGCAAGACGTTTGGCCAAGGGCCGACGCAAGTTCGCGCCGTGGACGAGCTTTCGCTCGAAATCCCAACCGGCGAGTTTTGCACGATGATGGGGCCCAGTGGTTCGGGCAAGAGCACGCTGCTGCACCTCGTTGCCGGATTCACGCCGATTACAAAAGGCGAGATCTACGTTGACAGAAAGCGGATCTCAGCGCTCGGGCGCGAAGAGATGGCTCGCATGCGTCGGCGAGATATGGGGTTCGTGTTCCAGTTCTTCAATCTACTCCCGTATCTCAGTGCCGAGCGAAACGTGGCACTGCCACTCGTCGTGGACGGACGACCGCGATCGGTGATCGATGAATGCGTGGAGCGTGTGCTGCGTCTCGTCGCCTTGCTCGACAGGCGCCAGCACAAGCCCGGGGAGCTATCGGGAGGAGAGATGCAGCGCGTTGCGGTCGCGCGGGCGTTGGTGGCCTCGCCGCGGCTACTCTTGGCCGACGAACCCACGGGAAATCTCGACTCAGCGGGGGCTCGAGAGATCATCGCCCTGCTGCGGCGCATGAACGACGAGCTCGGTGTGACGATCCTCCTGGTCACTCACGATGCGGCATGCGCGTCCTGGGGTGACCGAGTCGTGCGCTTGATCGACGGAAAAATTGCAGAGGAGATTCGGGTGCCCAAGCAGCAGGCGATGGCCGGAGCGAGCTCGTGAGGGAGTCGATGGCCGTGCATACGCAGGTGGCCGGACGGTCAGCGCTACCGATTGAGATTCAGCCTCGGTACTGCGTAACTCATGCGGCCGATCTGACCGTCGGATGTAGTTTCGCGTGCATATACTGTCCGTTCGCGGAACTTCATGCCCGCCGGCGGGGCGTCAAGCGGCCGACCGCTGTTGATCTCAACGCACTGGAAGCCCAGCCCGTACCGTCCACGCTTTTTCTCAGTCCGGCGAGCGATGGGTTCGCTCCGCAGGCGGCCGAGAAGACACACCGTCTCCTCAGCCATCTCCTGCCCCGAGGAACAGTCGTCGGCATCGTAACGAAGGGAATCATCCCCGATCGGACGATTTCGCTTCTTGCCGAGTACCGTCAACAGATCGAGGGAGTGGCGGTCGGCGTTACCAACCTGGACGACGAGCGCAACGCTCGTCTGGAGCCTGGCTGTCCTCCCGCGGCGCTTCGACTGCGCAACGTGGACCGCCTGGCCTCCCGCGGCGTCGCCGTAGGGTTACGGTTGGACCCGTTGGTCCCGGAAGTCGATGACATGCCGGAGATCGTCGAACGGATGGTGGACGAGGCAGGCGCGCGCGGTGCCTCGGCGGTCACCGCGAGCTACCTAATCGCCTGGGGGCGGTCGCTGCGACGCCTGCGCCAAGAGCCTCTAGTCGCGAAGGCGATTGGATGGTTGACCGAGCGTATGCCGGTCGAAGGCGGCATGGCGTGGGGTGTGCCGCTCAGGCGGAGGCGCGAGACGTATTCGCGTCTTGCGGCGGTAGTCAGCACGAAGGGACTCGAGTTCAACATCTGCGGCTGCAAGAACATCGATCTTCGCGCGGCCGACGAATTCTCGACGAGCTGCCGAAATACCTCGTTCCTGGCCAGCCGTGACCTGCGTGGAGTTCATTCGGAATGTTTAGACTGCTGAGTGAGGTGAGCGCGCAGCAGTATCGCGCTCGTCCCTTCCGCTGCACGCTCATGATCGGCAGCATGACCGCGGGGATCGCGCTGATAGCGGCCCTCGACATCGTGAACGTCAGCGTGCTCGCTCATTTTCGCGCCACCGTTGAACAGGTGGCAGGCAAGGCGCAACTGCAGGTCGCTCTGGGAACCGGTGAGATCGGGTTCGATGAAGCCATCATTGAGCTCGTCGCCAGCGATCCAGATGTCAAGCACTCCTTTGGCCTCGTCAAAGGTACTCTCGTGAGCCCCGATGCCCGTCGCGAGGTGCTTCAACTCATTGGGATCGACTTTGGATCTGAGGCGAAGAACTCGTACGACGTAGCAGTGGTTAAGCAGGACGGGGATGACATCGAGATCCTGAACGATTCGACGTCAGTGTTCCTTGGTGCCGAGTACGCTGCGCGTCGCGGCATCCTTGTCGGAGATCGGGTCCCGTTCGCTACACCGACGGGGATCAAGGACCTGCGAGTTCGCGGGCTTCTCGAAACGCACGGTCTGGCAAGGGTCTTCGGCGGCAACCTGGCTGTGATGGATCTGGCCGCCTCCCAGCGGCTCCTCGGAAAAGGGTGGCAGATCGACCAGATTGACGTGCATGTGAGGGATGACACTCGAACGACCGGGGTCCGTGAACGCCTCGAACAGCGCCTGCCCGGCTCGCTTACCGTTGCACCGCCGGCACAACGCGGAGAGCGTTTCGAGCGAATCATCGCCTCATTTCAGGCTCTCCTCACCGGGATCAGTATTTTCTGTCTTCTAGCTGCGGTCTTCGTCATCTATAATACGCTCGCGACGGCGCTGAACCAACGCGGCCCCGAGCTAGCGACGCTCGTGGCGCTTGGCACCCGACCGCGAATCATCCTGTCTTTGATACTAGCCGAAGCTAGCGTGATGGGCATCTTGGCGTCCGGCATCGGCGTAGGTGCCGGGGTTGGCCTGGCGCGGATTCTGCTCGAGTTCGTTGCCCAGTCGATGGCGAACATCTACAACACGCGCTTTAACGTACCTTCGTGTGTGCCATCCTGGTCGAATGTGGGGTGGTATTTCGTCGTCGGAACAGCTGCGGCGATAGGGGCCGCCTGGGTACCGGCTGTCAATGCCAGTAGGATCGAGCCGCTCCGACTTCTCCGTCCCGAGCACGGCGATCAGCTGGCGATCCGCCCAGGAAGTGGCAGTTTGCTTTGGGCGGGCGGATCCCTCCTTGGGCTGACGGCAGTAGCAGCTTTCCTCGAGCATGCGACACGCTCGATCAAGTGGGGGAATGTCGCCTCCGCACTATGGTACGTTTCCGGCACGATCCTCGTGATTCCGATCATGGGTTTCGTGGGCAAGGGACTACGCTCTCTTCTTCCGAAACTATTTGGCCTCTCGGGGGAGATCGCCGCTGAAGGCCTCACTCGCCGACCCGAGCGCACCGGAACCACCACCGCCGTGATCGGTCTGAGTCTCGGGGTCGCGGTGCTCATCGCGTCGGTGGCATACAGCTTTCGTGCTTCCATGCGGAACTGGTTCATTCTCAGCGGCGATCTCATCGTCTCATCGATGGCTACTGAAGGCTCGTGGCTCGCGATGCCCCTCGACGCTACGGTGGGCCATGTCCTGCAGCAACTTCCCGGTGTACAGCGAGTTGAAACGTATCGAGTGCTCGCTGGCCAAGCATACGAGGACATGCGAATTGCCGTAATCGGCGTAAGCCCGGGTTTTGCCCAGGGGGGGCTGTTCCGAAGCCAAATCGTCGATGGGGATTCTGAGGCCGTCGCGCGGGGGATCCGTGACGGGTCGGGTGTGGTAGTATCCGAGAACTTCGCTGATCGGGTCCAACTAGGCGCAGGCGACTCGCTCGTCCTTCCAACGCCGGAGGGAAACACCCAGTTCACGGTCATCGGTGTGATTGCAGCAGACTTTAGTGCCGATCATGGTTCAGTGATACTCGGACGGGCACGCCTCGAGGCGCTGTGGGGAGAGACGCGGGTCAGCCAATTCCACGTCTTTCTGCATCCCGGTGAGGATCCCGCGCTGGTACGGGAGCGCATCGGTGATGCCCTTGGGCAGCAGTACCTTCTGAAGATTCTGACCGTATCTGAGACCCTGACCTTTCATCAGTCGAAGTTCGACGAGGCGTTCGGCTTCACCTATGCGATCCAGCTCTTGGTGGTGGTGGTCACGCTTGCCGGTATCGTGGACCTCTTGATGACGGATGTGCTCGAACGTCGTTCGGAGATCGGGATCTTGCGCGGCATCGGTACTGACGACTGGCGCATCGCGAGGGCATTGCGCCTGGAGGCCGCCGTGATCGGTCTGGCGGGGGCAGTTTTCGGGATCATCGTCGGCCTAGGCGGGGCGCTACTTTGGGTGCGACTGAACGTCCGGATCTTGCTTGGCTTCGTGCTCGAGCCCCACTTCGACGTCTCCGTGGCAGTGCTGTGCGTGGTGTTGGCTACCGCCGCGGCCGTGTTAGGAGGGCAGCTAGCCGCACGGAGTGCGCTCCGAGCCCCTGTACTCGACGCGATTCGCGTCGGGTAGATATCCCTCCTGTCTCTCGATCCAGCACGTCATCGGGGCACGCGCTCCTCACTGATGGTCGCCGGGGCGGTTATCTGGCATGCCGGAGGTCTGGCAATTTCACGAATGTAGCCGCCACTCTCTCGCCGAGCGCCTATGTGCCCATGCCTGTATATGGCTCTGCAGAGACAGCAATCTTGCTAGCTTTATAAAACTATCATTGACGCGCTGGTGCGGTATATGCTACCAATTCTCATCACCAGGCGAAGCCGGCCGAGTGTTCTGACTGCTAGTGACTGAGGAGCGCCATTAGCTACTAGGATGGTAGCTCTACAAACCGGAGGACCACGTCATGCCTCATGCACACGGCATAAACTACGCGCTGTTGGGACTAATCTCCCGTTCGGAGCAGGGGATGCATGGCTATGCCTTGAAGCGCCAGTTTGAGCGAGTCTGGGGAGCGTGCTGGCAACTGTCATTCGGGGAAGTCTACCGAGCACTCAATCGACTCGTCGGTCAGGGTCTGATCCAAGCGGTTCCCGGTGCGGAATGCAGCCACCGGAAGAGCTACCGAATCACCGACGCTGGGCATCGAAAGCTCAACAGCTTCATCGCTGCACCACCCACCGATGCGCCGAGTCCGTTTCGCCGTGAGCTCGCCATCAAGCTCGTTCTCGCCGATCGCGAGGAGTTGCTTAGGCTATTGCCTGTGCTCGATCGCCTCCGGGATGCGTACGGAAGGGAAATACGGCACCTGGACGTCCATCGCCGCAGACTCACTTCCCGTGCGATTTCCGGACCCGCGGCCACGTTGGCGCTGGACGGTGCGGAGCTTTGCACGCGGGCCGAGCTAGCCTGGATCGAGCGCCTGAGCCAAGAGCTTGCCAAGGCCGCCGCAGCTTCCGGGTTGAAGTCCCCTCGCTCCGAGATTCCCCAGGCGGATGCCCGCGAAGGGGGACTGCGCGGACGACTGCAGCGGAACCCGCTACGGACGCAACCCACTGCTGGGGTGCCTGCGAGACTGGCCGCTACCGATTGATCAGCCGGCAGAGGTGCTCCGAGAATCCGAGCACCATCTACGAACGCGCTGGCCTCCCACCCGGCCACGTGCTAGCGCTAGCCGCGAGAAGCACCTGGCTCAGGCAGAGCCTAGCGCCCAGGCTTGTCGCGCGGGGTCTGCCAGCCCGGGTATCGCGAGCCTGGCGGGCGCTGGTGGCTGCCCCCCGGGCCGCGCCGGCAGCACGCGATCGACGAGGAGGCCTTCTTGTGGGCAGCTACGAATCACCCTGGATCACGCCCGATCTCGCGACCTTCCGTAAGTCGGTGCGCAAGTTTCTGACCGCCGAGTTTCTGCCGCACGAGGAGCGCTGGAAAGGGCAGGGATATGTCGATCGTGCCGCGTGGCGCCGCGCGGGCGAGATGGGTCTCCTTTGCACCGACATCCCCGAGGAATACGGGGGCGCCGGCGGCACGTTCGCCCACGAAGCGATCCTGGCCGAAGCACTGGCCCACCTCGGCATCTCGGGCTTCGGCAACGCGGTGCACAGCATCGTCGCTCACTACCTGCTCAATCACGGCAGCGAGGCGCAGAAGCGGGCTTGGCTGCCGCCCATGGCGCGCGGTGAGCTGATCACGGCCATCGCCATGAGCGAGCCCGGTGCGGGTTCCGACTTGCAAGGCGTCAAGACGCGCGCCGAGCGGGACGGGGACCACTATGTGATCAACGGCGCGAAGACGTTCATCTCCAACGGCTACAACGCCGATCTCGTCTGCATCGTGGCGAAGACCGATCCCGCGGCGCGCGCGCGCGGCACCTCGCTCATCATGGCCGAGGTGCGCGATCTGCCGGGCTACCGGGTCGGGCGCATCCTCGAGAAGATCGGCCAGAAGGCGCAGGATACCTGCGAGCTGTTCTTCGACGACTGTCGCGTGCCGGCGGCGAATCTCCTCGGCGCCGAGGAAGGGCAGGGCTTCTATCAGCTCATGGAGGAACTCTCGTACGAGCGCACGCTCATCGCCGTCTCGGCGGTGGCCGCCCTCGAGCGTGCCGTCGAGACCACCGTCGAGTACACCAAGGAGCGGCAGGTCTGCGGGCGCCCGCTCTTCGACATGCAGAACACCCGCTTCCGGCTCGCCGAGGGGAAGACCGTCGCCCACGTGGCCCGCGTCTTCCTCGACTCGTGCATCGAACGCCTGATCGCCGGCAAGCTCGACGCGGTGACGGCGTCGATGGCGAAGTGGTGGACGACGGAGATGCAGTGTCAGGTGATCGACGAGTGCGTGCAGCTCCACGGTGGCTACGGGTACATGCTCGAATACCCGATCGCGCAGATGTATGCCGATTCCCGCGTGCAGAAAATCTACGGTGGCGCCAACGAGATCATGAAGGAGATCATCGCACGGTCGCTGTAGGAGACGGTGACCGGTCTTCTTCGCCGCGGCCGCTCTGGCACTCGACCGGGGCCCGGCGGTGTCGGCTGGAACGGGGATAGTGGGGACAGTGATGGTTGGAATCGTATCGTACGGCGCCTACGTACCGTATCGCCGGCTCAAGCGCGCGGCCATCGGAGAGGTGCTCGGCATCAAGGCGCAAAAGGGCGAGCGGGCCGTGGCGAGCTTCGACGAGGACAGCGTGTCGATGGCCGTCGAGGCGGCCCGCGACGCGCTGCGTGCCGCGCCCGGGGCGACCGTCGACACCCTCCAGTTCGCGACCACGACCCCGCCCTACGCCGACAAGCTCAATGCCGCCGTCGTCGGCGCCGCGCTGCGGTTGCCGGCGGCGATTCGCGCTACCGATTCGACCGGGTCGGTCCGCGCCGGGGTCGCGAGTCTGCTCGCCGCGGCGGATGCGGTGTGCGGCGGGGCGCGCGGTGCGCTGATCGCGGCCGGCGACTGCCGGCTCGCCGCGCCCGAGGGCAAGGCGGAGCAGATGAACGGCGACGGCGCGGTGGCGTTCCTCCTCGGCGCCGAGCGCGTGATCGCCGAGATCGAGGCAACGGCATCGATCACGCGCGAGTTTCTCGATGGCTGGCGCGCGCCCGACGAGCAGTTCCCGCACTCGTGGGAGGAGCGCTTCGCGCTGACGCAGGCGTACGCGCCGCTGCTCGGCGAGGCGGCGCAGGCGGCGCTCACGAAGGCGAAAGTCGGGCCGGGCGACCTGGCGGCGGTCGTGCTCGACTGCCCGAATCCGCGCGCGGCGGACGGCCTCGTGCGGCGCGTGAAGCTCGCGCCGGAGCGGGTGGCCGATCCGCTGGCGCTCACCGTGGGATCGACGGGCGCCGCCCACGCCGGGTTGATGCTCGCCAACGTGCTCTCGGCGGCAAAGCCCGGCGATCGAATTCTCGTCGTCGCCGCGGCCGACGGTGCCGACGCCGTGTTGCTGCGGGCGACAGACGCGATCGCCACGTATGCGCGGGCACGCTCCGTCGGCCGGCTCATCGAATCGAAGGGTCCGGTGAGCTACGGCGCCTACCTCAAGTGGCGCGAGATCCTGCCGACCGAGCCGCCGCGGCGCCCCGATCCCGACCGGCCCGCCGGGCCGCCCATGCTGCGCTCCTCGACGTGGAAGTACGGCTTCGTCGGCAGCCGGTGCACGGCCTGTAGCACGCCGCAGCTGCCGCCGCAGCGCGTGTGCGTGAAATGCGGCGCCCACGACCGCATGGAGCCATACCCGTTCGCGGACCGCCCGGCGCGCATCGCGACCCTCACCCTCGATCGCCTTGCCATCTCGCTCAACCCCCCGACCGTGAACGTGGTGCTCGACTTCGACGGCGGCGGCCGGTTCATTTGCGAGATGACGGACTGCGAGCCGGAACGGGTGGCGATCGGCGACGAGGTGGAGATGACGTTCCGGCGGCTGTACACTGCGGATGGGGTGCACAACTATTTCTGGAAGGCGCGTCCGAAACGATAGGGCGCGAACGGGCAGAGCTGGAGCGCGAGAGACCTGCTGGAACACACCCCGGCGTCGGGTAGACCCGCGACCATCGGGAGGGACAACGGCATGGCGAGCAAGGGCATAAAGGATCGCGTCGCGATCGTCGGCATGGGCTGCACCCGGTTCGGCGAGCACTGGGACAAGGGTCCGGACGATCTGCTCGTCGAGGCGGCGTACGCGGCCTACGAGTCGGCCGGCATAGCGCCGGCGGACGTCGACGCGTACTGGCTCGGCACGATGGGTAGCGGCGCCTCGGGGCTGACGCTCTCCGTGCCGCTCAAGATCCCCTACCGGCCGGTGACGCGCGTCGAGAACTACTGCGCCACGGGCTCGGAGGCGCTCCGCCAGGCCTGCTACGCCGTAGCCTCGGGCGCCTATGACGTCGCGATGGCGATCGGCGTCGAGAAGCTCAAGGACTCCGGCTACTCGGGGCTCGTGATCTCCGACCCGCCGAACGACGGCACGCTCGGCAACATGACCGCGCCGGCGTCGTTCTCGCTGCTCGCGCCCGCCTACTTCAAGAAGTACGGCCTCGATCCCGACAAGGGCAAGGAAGTGCTGGCGCGCATCGCGTGGAAGAACCACGCCAACGGCGCCCGCAACCCGAAGGCCCAGTTTCAGGCCGAGGTGCCGATGGAACAGATCCTGTGCTCGCCGAAGGTCGCCGATCCGCTCGGCATCATGGACTGCTCGGGGGTCTCGGACGGGTCGGCCGCGGCGGTGGTCGTGCGCGCCGAGGACGCCGCCAAGTACTGCCGTAGCCCGATCTACATCAAGGCGCTGTCCTTCGTCGCCGGCCCGGGCGAGGGGCATCTGGCGCAGGACTATGACTTCACGACCTTCCGCGAGGTGGTGGCCTCGGCGGCGGATGCGTACCGGCAGGCCGGTGTCACCGACCCGCGCACGCAGCTCAGCATGGCCGAGGTGCACGACTGCTTCACGCCGACCGAGCTGGTGCTCTACGAGGACCTCGGCTTCAGCCCGCGCGGCACCGCGTGGCGCGACGTGCTCGACGGCTTCTTCGATCTCGACGGCACGCTGCCGGTGAACCCCGACGGCGGGCTCAAGTCGTTCGGCCATCCGATCGGCGCCTCGGGGCTGCGCATGATGTACGAGATGTGGCTCCAGCTCCGCGGTGAGGCTGGCCCGCGCCAGATCAACGACCCGCGCCTCGGGTTGACGCACAATCTCGGCGGGTTTCCGGGTAAGTGCGTGAGCTTCGTCTCCATCGTCGGGCGCGCGCTCGACGCCTGAGCAAGGGCGCTTGAAGCGGGGGACGCACGGCGGCTCGGCGCGTGAACCCCTTGCGCCTTCGGTCTCGTAGTCGCTCCGGGATTCTCGTTCGCATCTTGACGGTCGCGTGCACGATGGCCCTCGTGCTCGGCCGGGCTGCGGCCGCGTCCGGGCAAGCCGAGGGTGCGGACGCTGCCGCCCCGGCAGATGGCGAGCCAGTCGAGGGCGCCGGCGCTGCCGACACCGAGCACCCCAACGCGGTCGACGGTGCCGACGGTACCGCCATCGACAAGGCCAAGCTCGCGGCCGAGTTCAACGATCCGCTCACGGAGCTGCCCCAGGTCTTCCTGCAAGACGCCTACACGCCGTCGAACTACGGCACGGATGCCGAGACCAACCGAGTGATCGCGCGACTCATCGTTCCACGCGTACCCCGCTTCTCGCTTCTTCCGTTCGTTCAGCTGATCCGGCCGACCTTCTCCCTGGTCACGGTGCCGACCGGGAAGGGCGATGCGACGCGGACGGAGTTCGGCGACATCCAGCTGTTCGATCTGGCGGTTCTTCCGTCGTGGTGGGCGGAACGCGGCCTGTTGATGGGCCTGGGCCCCGTGTTCGTCTTTCCGACCGCGACCGACGAGCTGGCGGGCCAGGGCGCGTGGCAGGTCGGCCCCGCATTCGGGACGATCTACAAGGGCATTCCGGGAGTCCTCCTCGGCGGCCTGATCCAGAACCCGATCTCTTTCGCGTACACGTCGGACGACCGCCGGCCCGTGAACACCCTGCTGGTGCAACCGATCCTGCTGAAGCACGTCTGGCGCGGCCTGTACGTGAAATCCGCCGATGCTACGTGGGCGTTCGGCTGGCATGACGGCTCGCCGACGACGGTACCGCTGAGCCTCGGCCTCGGCTATGTCATCCCGCGTGAAGGCTCCGCGCCCTTGAACGTCTTCGTGAGCGGCGAGTGGATGGTGCATCGCGAGGATGCCCCTGTCGCCCCGCAGTTCACGGTGCGCTTCGGCCTGACGGTGGCCTTTCCGCAGCTGAGCTTGTGGTAGCGAATCGCGCCCGGCCCATCTCGGATACGCCACGCTGGTTGACGGCCGCATGCCGGGTGCGCTCGTATGGCGCATGGCGTTCACCCGCGTCGCGTTTCCCGCCATGCCCTGGCAGCCCGGCGGCCACCCGTTGGAGAAGAAAAAGACTCACACTTCGCGTCCCGTCACCCTGCTGGAGTTCGCGCCGGGTTTTTCCGATCCGAACTGGTGCGAGCGTGCGCACGTGTTCCTGGTGCTGGCGGGTGCCTTCGAGCTCGAGCTGGTGGACGGCCTCGGCCGGCTCGCGACCGGCGAGTGCGGCCTCGTCGACCGCGGCACGCGTCACCGGGCACGCAATCCGGGCGGCGAGCCCTGTGTGTTGTTTGCGCTGAGCGACGTCGAGATCGGCACCGCCACCTCCAACCCTTGACGCCCGCATGTACTCCCTCCTCCGTGGCATCCGGGTGATCGAGATGGCGCTGCTCGCGCCCGATCTTCTCGGCATGCACCTCGCCGATCTCGGCGCGGACGTCATCAAGGTCGAGGAACCGCCCGACGGCGACTATCTGCGCGTCATCGGCTTCCGCAAGGTACGCGGGCTCAACCTCATGCACTGCCGCTGGAACCGCGGAAAGCGCAGTGTCACGCTCGATCTGAAGCGGCCCGAAGGGCAAGCCGTCCTGCGCCGCCTGGCGGCGACCGCCGATGTCTTCGTCGACGGGCTGCGCGCCGGCGCCGCGGAGCGCTGTGGCGCCGGCTACGAGACCATCCGCGGCGCGAACCCCGCCATCGTCTACTGCTCCGTCTCGGGCGCCGGCCGCTCCGGACCGTATGCGCAACTCGCCACGCACGGGATTGCGTACGACGCCTTCGCCGGCGTCGCTCCGCCGGCCGTGGGCGAAGACGGCACGCCGAGCATTCCGCGCTACACGCCGATCGGCATGTTCGCGGGTCCGCTCTACGGGGCCATGGCGGTGTGCGCGGCTCTCGTGCGCGCCAAGGCGACCGGGACCGGCTGTCATCTCGACATCGCCGAGATCGATGCGGCCGTTTCGTGGCAGGCCGAGCGCCTCGACGCCGCGCTCAACGGCCTTCCGGTCGATGCGCCCGAGATGGCGGACGCGGTCCGGTATCAGTACTACCGCACCAAGGATGACCAGGTCGTGCTGTTCCAGGCATCCGAACGGAAGTTCTGGCAGCGGTTCTGCGAGGGGGTGGGCCGGCGCGACCTCTTCGAGGCCAAGCCGGGCGCGACGGTCGGCGATCATGCCCGCGGCGATGTGGCGTTGCGGGACGAGCTCGCCGCGATCTTCCGGACGCGAACGCGCAGCGAGTGGATCCGCTTCTTCGTCGAGCAGGACATCCCGGGGGCACCCGTCTACGGAGTGGAGGAGATCGCCGGTGATCCGCATTTCCAGGAGCGCGATCTGCTCTTCGAGCAAGAGCATCCCGTGGCAGGAGCCCTCAAGCTCTTCGGCACGGCGGTGAAGGTCGAGGGTGAGGCGTTCGCCACCACGCCGGCGCCGGCGCCCGGCGCAGACACCGAGGCGGTCCTGACCTCAGTGCTGGGGCTGTCGGCGGAGGAGATCGCCGCGCTGAGGAAGGCCGGCGTTCTCTAGCCGGCCGCGATGGTCTACGCGCCTGCCAGGCATGGTCGGAGAAAGGGGTCATAGCGGTCGCATGCAGATCGATCTCACCGGCAAGGTCGCGGTCGTCACCGGCGCGAGCAAGGGCATCGGGCGCGCGATCGCGCTCGAGCTCGCGGGCGTCGGCGCGGACCTGGTGATCTGCGCTCGCGGATCAGCCGAGCTCGCCGTCGCCGCCGAGGAGATCCGTGGCAGCGGCCGTGCGGTCGAGGCGCTGACGGCCGACGTGTCGACCGTGTCCGGCGCGGAGCGCGTTCTCGAGGGCGCGCGGGCGCGCTTTGGCCGCATCGACGTTCTCGTCAACAATGCCGGCAAGGGATCGCCGAAGAAGATACTCGAGCTGACCGAAGAGGACTGGCGCGCGAGCCTCGATCTCAACTTCATGAGCGCCGTGCGGCTCAGCCTTGGTTGCGTGCCACTCATGCGGCAGCAGGGCGGAGGACGGATCATCAACATCTCCTCGCGCGTCGGCCGCCAGCCCGATCCCTACTTTGCGCCGTACGCGGCGGCGAAGGCGGCGCTCATCAATTTTACCAAGACCCTCGCCAACGCCTTCTCCAAGGACGGCATTCTCTGCAACTGCGTCGTCCCCGGTCTCGTGCGCACGGAGGCGGTCGAGGAAGCGGCGCAGAAGAGCGCGGCGGCGACCGGCAAGACGGTGGAGGAGGTCTACGAAGCGACGCTGCGCGCGCGGCCCATCCCCGTCGGCCGGCTCGGCGAGCCGCGCGACATCGCCGGCCTCGTGGTCTTCCTGGCGTCGGATCGCGCGAGCTGGATCACCGGTAGCACGATCACGGTCGATGGCGGGATCATTCAAACGGCGCCTTGACCGGCGCCTTTTGTCGACGGCGCCGCAGGGAGGGACTTCTCACGTGGGAAGTCGCGATTCGAAGAGAAACCGAGACGGAACCAGGATACGCGGGTCGAGCAGGTAGGCGGCACGGGAGATGGAGTTCAGCTTCACGCCGGAGGAAGAAGCGTTTCGCGTCGAGCTGCGCGCCTTCATCAACGAGGAGCTGCCGGCGTGGTGGCGGGGCATGTTCGTCGACGACGAGCGGGCCTTTGCCGAGACGCGGCGTTTCTGTCGCAAGCTAGCCGCACGCGGCTGGCTGACCATGGCGTGGCCCCGGGAGTTCGGGGGCCAGGAGGCGAGCGTTTGGAAGCAGGCCGTCCTGCGGGAAGAGATGTGGGCCCACGACGAACCCCGTGGACCCCAGTACATGAACCTCAACTACATCGGGCCGTGCATCATGCGCTTCGGCACGGCGGCACAGAAGGCCCGCTTTCTGCCGCCGATGGCCGCCGGCGACGTCATCTGGACGCAGGGCTTCTCCGAGCCCGGCGCCGGCTCCGACCTCGCGTCGCTGACGGCCAGAGCGGAGGATCGCGGCGATCACTTCGTCGTCACCGGGCAGAAGACCTGGAACAGCTACGCCGACGCGCCGGCGGACTGGTGCTTTCTCCTCGTCCGAACCGATCAAAGCGCCGCCCGGCATGCGGGCCTCTCGGTCCTCCTCGTCGACATGCGCACGCCGGGCATCACCGTCCGCCCGATCGGCACCATGGCCGGCCCACACGAGTTCGCCGAGATCTTCCTCGACGACGTCGTCGTGCCGCGCGACTGTCTCCTCGGCGAGAAGAACCAGGGCTGGACCGTCGCCACGACAGGGCTGACGTTCGAGCGCGTCGGCATCGCCCGCTACGCGCGCGCCGGCCACGTGATCGAGCAGCTCGTCCACCACGTCCGCGAGGCTGGCCTCGCCGGCGAGACCGACATCCGCCAGAAGCTTGCCGATCTCCGCGTGCGCTACGAAGCGGCGAAGCTGCTCAGCTACCGCGCCATCTCGCTCCAGGCTCGAGAGCCCGAGGTCAGACGGACCGGAGCGGCGCAAGAGAGCCAAGCGGCCGGAACGATCCAAGAAGAGCGAGGGGCGGGGGACATCGCGAGCGTCGCGGCGTCCATTGCCCGCCTCCACAACACGCAGCTCGAGCAGCTCGTCGGTCACGTCGGGCTCGAGATCCTCGGCCTCGCCGGCCAGCTCACCCACGACGATCCGCAGGCGCCGCTCGGCGGACTCGTGTGGCGCCAGTGGGTCCGGAACATTCCCACGACGATCGCGGCCGGTACGCTCGAGATTCAGAAGAACATCATCGCCCACCGCGGCCTCGGCCTTCCCCACGACGGCCGGGCGAGCTCTGCGCGACGAGGCTCGTGAATCGGCAGCGGTGACGGGCAATCGACGATCGCAAGCCGCAGCCATGAACCTGACGTTGACGCCCGAGCAGCAGCTTCTCGTGCGCGAGGCCCGGGACTTTCTCGCCGGCGTGTGTCCCATCGACCACGTCCGCGCCATGGAGCGCGATCCCCGCGGGTTCAATCCCGACCTCGTCCGGGAGATGGGCCGCCTCGGGTGGTTCGGCGTCGCGCTTCCTGAACAGCTCGGTGGCGGCGGGCAAACGCTCCTCGAGGCGGTGCTGCTGCTCGAGGAGATGGGCCGGGTGCTGCTGCCCTCGCCGTATCTCGAGACCGCGGTCGTGGCGGCGCCGCTTCTCCTCGCTTTCGGCAACGGCGATCAGCAGCGTCGCTGGGTTCCGCGCCTCGCCGCGGGCGAGGCGGTGGCCACTCTCGCTCTCGTCGAGCCGGGATGGCGCGAGGAGAGCGGCGCGATCGCGGTCGCGGCCGTTTCAAGCCCCGAGGGCTTCCGGCTTCGTGGGACGAAGGCCCTGGTCCCGTTCGCGGCCCACGCGGACATCCTGCTGGTCGCGGCACGCATGGGGAACGAGCGCGGCGCCGGGGACACGGTCGGTGGCGACACCTCGATCGTCGTCCTGAACGGGAGCGCGCCGGGCGTGCGCTGCACGCGCCGGACGACGCTTGGTGGCGATCCGTGCTACGACGTCGAGTTCACCGATGTGGTCATCTCTGCCGGCGACGGCCTTCGTGGCGCTGTGATGAGCTCTGCCGGGGCAGCAGCCGACAAGGTCGGCGGCGCCCTGGCCGCAGCCTGCGCGCGGGCCGCCGTCGGATTGCTCGCGTACATGGTCGGCGCAGCCGAGCGCGTGCTCGAGCTCACCGTCGAGCACGCGAAGACGCGCGTGCAGTTCGGCCGCCCAATCGGCAGCTTCCAGGCCATCGCTCATAGATGCGTGGACATGCGCAGCGACATCGACGCGCTCCGCCTGCTCGTGTATCAGGCGGCGTGGGCGCTGGCGCGGAAGTCGTCGGCCCACCGGGCGACCCTGGAGGTGAGCGCGGCGAAGGCGTACGGCAACGACGCGCTGCGGCGGATCTTCATGCACGCACATCAAGTCTTCGGCGCCATCGGCTTCTCCACCGAGCACGACCTGCACCTCTTCACCCGCAGGGCGAAGGCCGCGGAGCTGCGCTGGGGCTCGGCGAGCACGCACCGCGAACGGGTGGCCGCCGCGATGGGGCTGTAGTGGCATCCGTCGTCGCGCCAGCTCGCGGCCGATGCGTCTTGCCGATGCGGCGGGGTTGCGGACTGCCGACGGGGTGTTCCCGCTAATGGCGCCGATCACGACGCGGCTTACGCCGGCACTGGTGGAGACGCTCACGCGGGCCGGACACTGGCCCAATGCCACCTTCGCTGCCGCGCTGGTTGAGCAGGTGCGGACGCGGCCCGCCAAGACGGCGGTGGTCGACGAGCGGCTGCGTCTCACCTACGCCGACCTCGCCGAGCGGACGCTGCGGCTCGCCGCCAGGCTCGCGGCCCGCGGCATCGGCCGTGGCGACGTCGTCTCCTGCATCCTGCCGAACCGAGCCGAGGCGATCGCGCTGTTCTATGCCACGAACGCGCTCGGGGCGATCGCCAATCCGATCGTGCCGATCTACGGCGCCCGCGAGATCGGCTTCATCCTGCGCCAGGTCGAGAGCGCCGCGATCGTCGTCCCCGATCGTTTTCGGGGTGTCGACTTTCCGGCGTTGATCGACCGGCTGACGCCGGAGGTCCCTTCCCTGCGCGAGCGCATCGTCGTCGGCGGCAGCGCGCCGCGCGGCTGGTCCGCGTTCGAGGAGCTGTGGCGCGATGCTGGGGACGAGCGCCCATCTGCAGCATCGAAGGCGCCGGCAGGCGACATCGGTGCGGTGGACCCGAACGACATCATGATCATTCTCTACACCTCGGGTACCACCGCCGAGCCCAAGGGCGTGCTTCACAGCAACAACACGCTGCTGTGCGAATGCCGCGGCACGCTGCGCTATCACGGCCTCACGGCCGACGAGGTGTTCGTCATGGCGTCGCCGGTGAGCCACATCGCCGGGCTGCTCTATGGCATCATGCTGCCGATTCTCCTCGGCGGCACGAGCGTGCTGATGGAGCAGTGGGATCCGGAGCGCTTCCTTGCGCTGGTCGAGCGGGAACGCGGGACGTACTCGGCCGGCGCGACGCCGTTCCTGCAGGGTGTCCTCGATTGCCCGGCGCTCGACCGCTACGACACGCGCTCGCTTCGCCTCTTCACGTGCGGCGGCGCCGACGTGCCGCCGGAGCTCATCCGCCGGGCGATTCGCCGCCTCGGCGTCAGATCCGGGCGGGGCTACGGCTCGACCGAGTTCCCGAGCATCACCAGCTCGGCGGGCCCGGACGTGCCCGACCCGAAGCGCGCGGAGACCGACGGCGCGCCCCTGGTCGGGAACGAGGTCGAGCTGCGCGACGCCGCGGACCGTCCGGCCGGCGGCGGCGAGGAAGGCGAGATCTGGGCCCGTGGCCCGGAGCTGTGCCTCGGATACCGCGATCCTGCGCTCAACGTGGAAGCGTTCGACGGGCGCGGGTTCTTCCGCACCGGCGATCTCGGGCGCTTCGACGCCGACGGCTACTTGACCGTCACGGGACGGGTGAAGGACATCATCGTTCGCGGCGGCGAGAAGCTCAGCGCCAAGGAGATCGAGAGCCTCCTGTGCGAGCACCCGAGCGTCCACAGCGCGGCGGTGGTGCCGATGCCGGACCGCACCCTCGGCGAGCGCGTGTGTGCGGTCGTCGTGCCGGCGCCCGGTGGCGTGGCGCCGACTCTCGGCGAGCTGGTGCGCTTCCTCGAGGCGAAGGAGATCTCGCGGCGCAAGCTGCCGGAACGCCTCGAGGTCGTCGACGAGCTGCCGACGACGGCGAGCGGAAAGGTGGCGAAGCACGTGCTCAAGGACCGCGTGGCGCGGGCCGTCGAGCGTGAGCGCGCCCGAACGCGCGGGCGGCAAACGGAGTGACCGCCAATGAAGCTTGGTGTGCCGCTGTTTCGTATCCGTCCCGAGCACGTGCAATCCCTGGCGCGCCGCGCTGAGGCGCTCGGCTTCGAATCGATCTGGATGCCCGAGCACGTCGTGTTTCCGCGCCGCATCACGAGCCGCTATCCCTACGCGCCCGACGGCATCCCTCCGATCACGGCCGAGACCCCCATCCTCGATCCGCTGATGGTCCTCACCCATGTCGCCGCCGCTACCTCCACGATCCGGCTCGGCACGAACATCTACCTGGTTTCCCTGCGCCATCCCCTGCTGGCCGCGCGGATGGCCGTCACCCTGGATGTGCTCTCCGGCGGGCGGCTCACCCTCGGCGTCGGCATCGGCTGGCTCGAGGAGGAGTTCCAGGCGGTGGGAGTGGACTTCCGCACGCGCGCCGGTCGCACGCGCGAGTGCGTGCGCGCGCTGCGCACGCTGTGGACCGAGGCCGAGCCCCAGCACCACGGGCGCTACTTCTCCTTCGGGCCGGTGAAGTTCGAGCCCAAGCCGGTGCAGAAGCCCTGCATCCCCATCGTGTTCGGTGGCGAGACCGACAAGGCGCTCGAGCGCGCCGCCGCCCTCGGCGACGGCTGGTACGGCGTTGGACATACCCCGGAGACGGCACGCGCCCAGGTGCAGAAGCTCCGTGGCCTCCTCGAGCGCGCGGGCCGTGCCGGCGTCCCCTTCGAGATCACCGCGAGCCACAAGCCACCGACGCTCACCCGCGACGACGTCAAGCGCTACGCCGACGCCGGCGTCCACCGCATCGCCGTCCTGCCCTGGGTGCGCGGGCGGGAGGCGGAGGCAGGGCTCGAGCGCGTGGCGCGCGAAGTGCTGGGCGGGGCCTGAAGCAGCCGTCCTCCATTGCGGCTGCAGCCGTCGAGCAGTAATAGCGTCGCGAGGTTCGCCCCGCGCTCGGCAAGCGTCGAGCCCGGTTGAAAAGCGTACGACCCGTCACCTATCCTCGCGATCAGTGCCCATGAAGCGGAAAACGAAGCGTTCGGGTCGTGGCGCGGGCGGTGGTGCGCCGCGGAGTGCCGCATCACCGCGGCGTCGCAAGCGCAAGCCCGCGCGGCGTCTGGTGCGGGCGCGCCGCCGACGCGCGGCCGGGCGGGCGTCCGTGCGCGGGCGTACGCGCTCGGCGGCCAAGGGCACGACGTCCACGGCCCGCCGCAGGCGGGCCGGCGGCCGCCCCGTCGATCCCTTCACCGTCGAGATCGTCCGTGGCGCCATGGAGACCATCGCCTACGAGATGGCCACGCACGTGAGCCTCACCGCCACTACGCCGATTCTCAACCAGTCGAACGAGCGCAACGCGACGATTCTCGATGCTTCCGGGTGCCTCGCCGCGCTCAGCGTTGGGATTCCGCAGTTCATGCTCAGCTCGACGCTTCCCGTCCGCTTCGCCCTCGAGTTCTTCGGCCCGGGCGGGCTGCACGACGGCGACGTGCTGGTTGGCAACGATCCGTACCACGGCGGCGGGCACCTGCCGGACTACAACGTCTTCGCGCCGGTGTTCCACGACGGCGAGCTGGTGCTGATCGCGTCCATCCAGTGTCATCACGCCGACACCGGCGGCGGCATGCCCGGGGGCTACAACGCCGACGCCGGGGACATCTGGGCAGAGGGGGTGCGCTTCCCCGCGGTCAAGATCTACGAGCGCGGGCGCGAGCGCCGCGACGTGACGTACCTGATGCGGGTGAACAACCGGACTCCCACGTTCCTCGGCGATCTACGCGCCCAGGTCGGCGCCGCGCAGCTCGGCGTGCGCCGCCTCGGGGAGATGCTCGCCCGCTTCGGTACCGACACCGTGCGCGCCGCCGTGGCAGCGCTCATCGACCTGGCGGCGCGCAGATTTCGCGCCGAGGTGGCGGCGTGGCCCGACGGCGTCTACGAGTCCGACGTGTACGTCGACCACGACCCGCGGGGAAATCGGGACATCCACCTGCACTGCAAGGTGACGGTGGCGGGCGAGCGGCTCACCATCGACTTCAGCGGCTCCGACGACCGGCCCGAGATCCAGGCGTACTCCTCGTTCGGCAACACGCGCGGCTACGTGGTGGCGCAGCTCGCCACGATGATGGATCCCGCCATCCCGAAGAACGAGGGATTCTTCCGCTGCATCGATCTCGTCGTTCCGGAGGGATGCTGTCTCAATCCGCCCGCGGGACGCTCGGTGGCGGCGGGCACCCATCATCCGGGCACCGAGGTGGGCGAGGCCCTCGCCAAGGCGCTCGAGCCGGTGCTGCCGCGGCGCTGCTGCCCGCAGATCTACAAGATCGGCATGCCGACGGTGATCTTCGGCACCGACCCGCGCAGCGGCCGGCTCTTCATCGACAACTCTGCCGACACGATCGCCGCCCACTGCAACGCCGTGGCCGGGCAGGACGGCTGGGGGTCGATGAACGTGAGCTTCGGGAATCTCATTCGCGCGACGGCGGAGATCAACGAGAGCATCTTCCCGCAGCACCAGCTGGCGCGCGACTACGCGACCGACAGCGGCGGGCCGGGACAGTGGCGCGGCGGTCTCGGGACGCTGTACCGCAAACGAACCCTCGTCCCGGCCACCGTGTACACCTACGTCGTTGGCCGGAAGTACCCGATGCCCGGCATCGCCGGAGGCAAGCCCGGCGCGCCCAATCGCCTCGTCCTCAAGGTCGGCGGTACCGAGCAGGAGGCAGGGGAGAAGACGTGCATGGTGCGCCACGAGGCGGGAGAGGCGATCGCGTATCACTACGGCGGCGGCGGCGGCTGGGGCGATCCGCTGGAGCGCGATCCGCAGCAGGTGCTCGACGACGTGCTCGACGAGTACGTGTCGCTGCGCAGTGCCGCCGCGGACTACGGGGTGGTCTTCAGCGGCGCGCTCGACGATCTCACCCTCGCCGTGGATGCGGAGGCGACCGCGCGGCGGCGCGCCGAGCTCGCCGGGGCGCGAGGGGACGTTGGTTCACATTTCACACTCGGCGTTCGCGAACGTGAAATGTGAACCAGCGTCCCCGGATCGCCCATGGCCGAGCCGCACCGCCTCGACGAGCTTCGCATCGACCGGTCCACCGTCGAGCGCGAGGACCCCTGGCGGCGGCGGCTCCTCCTGCTCGGCCTGTCGGTAGTGCTGGTGGGCCTGGCGGCGTGGTGGTTCCTCGCCGGCGTCGGGGGCGTGGACGTCGACTGGGCGACTGTCGTCGAGGCGCGCGCGGGCACCTCGGCCTCCTCGGTCTCCACTTCCGGCCGCTCGGTGCTCGACGCCTCCGGCTACGTCGTCGCCCGCCGTCAGGCGACGGTGTCGGCGAAGATTACCGGGCGGCTGGTCGAGGTCGCCATCGAAGAGGGGACGAGCGTCACGGAAGGCCAGGTCCTGGCGCGGCTCGACGATGCCAACGCCCGCCGCGCGCTCGATCTCGCCGAGGCGCGCGCCGCCGCGGCCACGAGCGCGGTGAAAGAGGTCGAGGTGCGGTTGCGCGAAGCCGAGATCCAGCTTGGGCGCGCGCGCAAGCTGGCGGCCGATGGCATCGCCAGCCGGTCGGAGCTCGACGTTGCCGAGGCCGAGCGCGACTCGCTGGCCGCCCGCGTGGCGGCCACGCGCGACGAGGTGAAGGTGGCCGAACGGGAGGTGGCACTTCGCCAGCAGGACCTGGAGGACACCTTGATCCGGGCGCCGTTTGCGGGCGTGGCGATCTCGAAGGACGCGCAGCCGGGGGAGATCGTGTCGCCCATGTCCGCTGGCGGCGGCTTCACCCGCACCGGCATCGGTACCATCGTCGACATGACGTCGCTCGAGATCGAGGTCGACGTCAACGAGGCCTTCATCCAGCGCGTCCGCCCCGGTCAGCCGGTGGTGGCGACCCTGCAAGCCTATCCCGACTGGCGGATCCCCGCCCGCGTGATCACCACCGTCCCGGCGGCCGATCGCGAGAAGGCGACCGTCAAGGTTCGCATCGCCTTCGACCAGCTTGGCGATCCGCGAATCCTGCCGGACATGGGCGTCAAGGTCGCGTTCCAGGCGGAACCGCAGGCTCGCCCGGGTGATGCGACGGCGGCGCGGCTACCGCTTCTCGTCCCCGAGCGCGCGCTGCGCCGGGAGCGGGACGGCGCCGTGGTGTTCGTGCTGCGCGACGAGCGCGTCGAGCGCCGGGCGGTTGCGGCCGGCGGCACGACGGGTGACGCTGTCGAGGTACTCTCCGGGCTGCGTCCCGGTGACCGTGTCGTCCTCGACCCGCCGCCGGAGCTCGCCGACGGTGATCGGGTGCGGCCGCGCGCGGAGCCGGGCGGAGCGCAGTAGCGCAGGGGGAACGCAGCGCACGGAGAGCGAGAAGCGATGAGTGAAGCAGTGGTAGAGGTGCGCGACGTCCACAAGGTCTACCCGCGGGGGAGCGAGCGCATCGACGTGCTGAAGGGGCTGAATCTCGAAGTGCCTCCAGGCGAGTTTCTGGCCCTGATGGGGCCGTCCGGCTCGGGCAAGACGACGCTGCTGAATCTCATCGGTGCCCTCGACAAGCCGACGTCGGGCGCGGTGATCGTCGGCGGCCGCGATCTCACCCGCGCCTCCGCCCGCGACCTCGCGCGCTGGCGGGCGCAGCACGTTGGGTTCGTGTTCCAGTTCTACAATCTGCTGCCCGTGCTCACCGCGGCGCGGAACGTCGAGCTGCCGCTGCTGCTCACCGGCCTCTCGCGTGTCGATCGCCGCAAGCACGTCGAGGCGGCGCTCGGGCTCGTCGGCCTCGCCGATCGCGCCGATCACTATCCGGCGCAGCTCTCCGGCGGGCAGGAGCAACGCGTGGGCATCGCGCGCGCCATCGTCAACGATCCGACGCTGCTCCTGTGCGACGAGCCGACGGGCGATCTCGATCGCCAGACGGCCGGCGAGATTCTCGATCTGCTGGCGGCGCTCAACCAGCGCTACGGCAAGACCGTGATCATGGTGACGCACGATGCGCTCGCGGCGGAGCGCGCCGGACGGGTGCTGCACGTGGACAAGGGCTTGCTCGTCGAGGGGCGGACGACATGAAGTACCTCCACCTGCTGTGGCGCAATCTCCTGCGCCGGAAGGTCCGCACGACCTTCACCTTCCTCTCCATCGTCGTCGCCTTCTTCCTCTTCGGCCTGCTGATGGCGATTCGCAACGCCTTCGACGCCGGGGTGCAGATCGCGGGACAGAACCGCCTGCTGACGATTCACAAGGTGTCGCTCATCCAGCTCCTGCCCATCCGCTATCTCGGGCAGATCCAGTCGACGCCGGGCGTACGGGCCGTTACGCACTTCACCTGGTTCGGCGGCATCTACCAGGATCCGAAGAACTTCTTCGCGCAGATGGCCGTCGAGCCGGAGGAGTTGCTGAGCATCTATCCGGAGTTCGTGCTCGACGAGGCGGCGCGCGAGCGCTGGATCGGCACACGGACGGGGGCGGTGGCGGGACGCAAGCTCGCCGAGCGGTTCGGCTGGAAGATCGGCGATCGGATCCCGTTCCAGACCACCTTCTGGCGGCCGCGGGACGGCAAGTCGACCACGTTCGAGTTCGAGCTCGTCGGCCTGTATCACGGCGCCTCCGCCGACGTCGACGAGACGCAGTTCTTCTTCCACCACAAGTACCTGATGGAGCGCACCGGCGATCCGGGCATGGTCGGCTGGTATGCGGTGGAGGTCGAGGATCCCGCGCGCGCGGACGAAGTGGCGCAGGCGATCGACCGGCAGTTCGCCAACTCCGCCGCCGAGACCAAGACGAACACGGAGAAGGCGTTCACCCAGGCGTTCGCCAAGCAGGTGGGCGACACGGGGGCCATGCTGTCGGCGATCGCGGCGGTCGTCTTCTTCGTCATTCTGCTCATCGCCGGCAACACCATGGGACAGTCGGTGCGCGAGCGAACCGGCGAGCTCGGCGTGCTCAAGACGGTGGGATTCACCGATCTGTCGGTGATGCTCCTGGTGCTGGGTGAGGCGCTGCTCCTGGCCGGGCTCGCCGGCGTCCTCGGTCTCGCGCTGGTGACGCTCGCAAGCCCCGGGCTCGCGAAGCTGGTCCAGAGCTTCCTGCCCATCTTCTACGTTCCCACGCGCTCGCTCCTCGTCGGCGTCGGTCTGGCGATGCTGCTCGGTCTCGCGAGTGGCGGGCTGCCGGCGTGGGTGGCGCAACGGCTGTCGATCGTCGAGGCGCTGCGGCGGCGATGATGCTGCGACCGCTCGCTCAGGCCCTGGCCATCACCGCGGTGAGCCTCAAGAGCCTCGGGCAACGCCTCGGCTCCTCGGTCGTCGCCGTCGTCGGCTTCGCGGGCGTGGTTGCCGTGTTCGTTGCCGTGCTGTCGATCGCCGAGGGGTTCGGGCGGGTGATGGAGAGCGGCGCCTCGCCGGCGACGGCGCTCGTGCTGCGGGCCGGCAGCGACACGGAGATGTCGAGCGGTCTCGAGCTCGAGCAGACGCGGATCATCAAGGACGCACCGGGCGTGCTGCGCGGGTCGGATGGCCCACTGGCGTCGGCCGAGCTCTTCGTCGTCGTCGACGTCCCCAAGCGCACGACCGGCACCGATGCCAACGTGCCGCTGCGCGGCGTGGAGCCGGCCGCGTTCGCCGTACGCCAGGCGCTGACGATCGTCGAGGGCCGCCGCCTTCAGGAGGGGCGCAACGAGGTCATCGTCGGCCAGGGCGCGGCCCGTGAGTTCGCCGGTCTCGAGGTCGGCAATCAGCTGCGCTGGGGTGAGAACGTGTGGGAGGTCGTGGGCGTGTTCAGCGCCGGCGGGTCGGTGTACGAATCGGAGATCTGGGCCGACGCGCGCGTGCTCCAGCCGGCGTATCGGCGCGGCTCGAGCTTCCAATCGGTCTACGCGAAGCTCGAGTCGCCCGAGGCGTTCCAGCGTTTCAAGGATGCGCTCACCTCCGACCCCCGGCTCGACATCGACGTGATGCGCGAGGACGAATATTACGCCGCGCAGTCGGAGGTACTGCGCACGCTCGTGCGGACGCTCGGCAACGTGGTCGCGCTGCTGATGGCGGTCGGCGCCACCTTCGGGGCGCTCAACACGATGTATTCGGCCGTGGCCGCGCGCGGACAGGAGATCGCGACGCTGCGCGCTCTCGGCTTTCAGGGCGGCCCGGTGCTGGTCTCGGTGATGGCCGAGTCGCTGCTCCTCGCCTCGTGGGCGGAGTGCTCGGCGGCGGGATCGCCTACGTGATCGCAGACGGCTATCACACGGCCACGATGAACTGGCAGTCGTTCAGCCAGGTGGCGTTCGGCCTCGCCGTGACGCCGCGGCTTCTCGCCGGCGGCATTGCGTACGCGCTGGCGATGGGCTTCTGCGGGGGCATCTTTCCAGCCGTCCGCGCCGTGCGCACCCCGATCGCGATCGGGCTGCGGGAGATCTAGCGCGGGTGCGGGGGGCGAGCGCACTGCAACCCCCATGACCCGCGTCCGGCGGCGGGGTCCCGGTCTCCGCTCAGAGTCCTCGCCTCACGCGCACCGCGTATATCGAGACGTCCCCCCCGCCGGCTGCACGCGTGCGCGGAGGCTGCGGATTCGCGGCGACCGGGACCCCGCCGCCAGACGCTACGTCAGACCATGGAGGCGCCGGCGCGCCAGTCTGAGCACACGTGGTCGGCTCGGCCTGCAGGGCCGAGTCCGCTCGACCCGGCGGCCTGGGTACGCTACCAGAGTGACGCAGTCGTGGTCGGCCGCGATCTGGAGGCCGCGGTTCGCTGAACCACGCTGGAGATCAGGATGGTTGCAGCACGAGTACACCCTCGGACGGCGCGGCCGGGGCCGCTCGCGGGCGTGCGGGTGATCGAGCTGGCGGCCATGGTCTCCGGCCCGCTCGCCACCTCGATCCTCGCCGACCAGGGTGCCGATGTGATCAAGGTCGAGGCGCCAGGGGTGGGCGATGCGATCCGGCGCATGGGCTCGAGCCGCGGCGGAATGTCGGCGATCTTCAGCACCGTCAACCGGAGCAAGCGCTCGCTGGCGGTCGATCTCCGCACGCCGCAGGGGCGGGAGCTCGTGATGCGGCTCACCGACGGCGCCGACGTCTTCGTGCAGAACTTCCGCCCCGGAGCGGTCGAGGCGCTCGGTCTCGGAGAAGGACAGCTACGCGGTCGAAGCCCCGGCTTGATCTATGTGTCGATCAGCGGCTTCGGCCGGCGCGGCCCGTATGCCTCGCACACGGCCTACGACATCGTCATCCAGGCGCTGTCGGGCATGGCCGCCATCCAGGGCGAGCGCAAGCCCGGCGAGGCCGGAACGCCCACGTTCATGCGGACGGTGGTCTGCGACAAGATCACCGCGGTGCACGCGGCGCAGGCGATCTCGGCGGCGCTGCTGGCCCGCGAGCGCGGCGCCGGGGGCCAGCACATCGAGATCTCGCTGCTCGACGCCTCGGTTGGCTTTCTGTGGCCGGACGGCATGGAAGGCTACACCTACGTCGGCGACGGCGTGACCGCGCCGGCGACGATGTGGGGACTCGTCGGCATCTATCAAACGCGCGACGGCTGGATGACCTTCCTTGCCATCAACGACGAGGAGTTTCGCGGGCTGTGCGTTGCACTCGAGCGCCCCGAGCTGGCTGCGGAGGAACGGTTCGCCGCCATCGAGGGGCGGTTGCAGAATTCCGGCGTCCTCATCGCGATCGTCCGCGACGCCATCGCGGCGGAGACGACCGATGCGCTGTGCGAGCGCCTGCGGCGCGAGGGCGTCCCGTGCGCTCCGGTGCTCGCACCCGAGGCCGTGCACGACGATCCGCAGGTGCGTGCCGTCGAGCTGATTGCCGAGATCGAGCACCCGGTCACCGGCCGCGTGCGCATGCCGCGGGCGGTGAGTCAGTTCGGGGGGACAGCTCTCGGCCGACCCACGCCCGCGCCGATCCTGGGCGAGCATACCGACGAGGTCCTGGGCGAGCTCGGACTCTCGCCCGATGAGATTCGCGCGCTGCGCCGGGACGGCATCGTCGGCGAGTAGCAAGCGATTGCAGATCCGGAGGTCATCGTGAGCACCACCACCCCGCGTCTCATCGTCGATCACGTCTCGATCGCCGTTCGCGAGATCGACGAGGCGCTCGCGTTCTTCCAGCGCCATTTTCCCGTCGTCATGGGCATGGCGAAGCAGCCCGGATACACCCCCGATTTCCGCTGGTGCGACTTTTATCTCGGACGGTTCAAGCTCGAGCTGATCGAGTCGGCGGCGCCGGACAGCTTCGTGGATCGGTTCCTGGCGAAACGCGGGGCGGGATTCCACCACTGGTCGCTGTACACGGACCAGCTGGCGCCGCTCCTGACGCGCATGGAGGCCGATGGGCTGCGCGTCGTCGACAAGTTCGACGCGGGCGGTGGTGATGTCACCGCGTTCCTGTCGCCGCGAAGCGCCTATGGCGTGCTGGTCCAGTTCTGGCAGGTGGGCGCGGCGGTGATGCCCGCCGAGCGCCCCGGCGTCGTGAGCTTCCCGTTGCGTGACGGTCGCGCGGTTCGCATGGGCGTGGACCACGTCTCCATCGCCGTGCGCGACATCGAAGCTACGCTGCGCTTCTTCGAGACCTACTTCCCGTTTCGCCAGCGGCGGGCGCCGCATCCGGGATGGGACGGCACGTTTCTCGTCGCGAGCTTTTACCTCAACGACTACAAGGTCGAGCTGATCCAGGCCGCCCCGGGCCGGGCGAGCTTCGTCGAGCGCTTCATCGAGCGGCGCGGCGAGGGCCTGCACCACATCTCCATCGATATCGACGACCTCGATGCCTACGTCGCGCAGCTCGAAGCCGACGGCGTCCGCGTCGTCGATCGGCGGGCGCTGCGGGACGGCATCAAGACGGCCTTCATCTCGCCGCGCAGCGCCTTCGGCACGCTGATCCAGCTCTGGCAGCCACCGGAGTTTCGGACCTAGCGGAGCCTTGTACCTACGTTCCGTGAGGTCCGTCAGCAGCAACCGGTGTTATCGATGCGGCGCTCCAGCAGCGCCTCACGGGGCTCGGCGGGTTTCGCAACATCCTCGTGCACGGCTACCTGCGCATCGATCCCGCGCGTGTGGCCGCGCATCTCGCACGAGCCCCCTCCGACTTCTCCGTTGCCATGGTGGATCGCGTCCTCTTGATCCTCGAATCCTCTCTCCGCTAGACCGATACACCGGCTGACCGTCGGATGACCAGACGCCGAACCGGCGCCCGGCGATGCGGCAGGGCGGCAGGGCACGAGCCCAAGGGATCAGCGGATCAGGCGAGCGGACCACCAGCAAGCGGGCACACAAGGACATCATGGGCTACCGCGTAGGTATCGACGTCGGCGGAACCTTTACCGATCTCGTCATGGTCCGTCCCGACGGTAGCGTGCTGATGGACAAGACACCGACCACGCCCGGTAACCAAGCCGAAGGTGTGCTCGCCGGGCTCGGCCAGCTTGCGATGCGTGAAGGTCTAGCGCTCGCGGACTTCCTCGCCCGCGCGGATGCGATCGTCCATGGGACCACGACCGCCGACAACACCATGATCGAGATGAGTGGGGCCGTCACCGGTCTCGTCACCAGCGAGGGACACCGGGACGAGATCGAGCTGCGCCGCGGCTTCAAGGAGAGCATCTGGGACCCGGCGCTGCCGCCGCCGCATCCGATCTGCCGGCGGCGCGCGCGGCTGGGGATCCCCGAGCGGCTCGACTTCGAGGCAACGTGCTCGTCCCCCTGGACGAGCAGGCCGTCCGGCGTGCCTGCCGCCGATTCAAGCTCCTCGGTGTCGAATCGGTGGCCGTCGTGTTCCTGTTCTCGTTCGTCAATCCGGCCCATGAGCGTCGCGCCGCGGAGATCGTGGCCGAGGAGCTGCCGGGCCTGCACGTGTCGCTCTCTCACGAGGTGATGCCCTCGGCGCCGGAGTTCGAGCGCACGAGCACGACGCTCGTCAACGCCTTCGTCGGGCCGAAAATCGACCGCTATCTCCGCGGGCTCGGTGATCGGCTCCGCCAGAGCGGCTTTGAGCGAAACTTCCTGATCATGCAGTCCAACGGCGGCATCATGACCGGCGGCTACGTCGCCCGGCGTGCGGTTGCGGTGCTGGGCTCCGGACCGGCCGGCGGTGTGACCGGTGCCTGCGCGGTGGCGCAGGCAGCGGGGATCAACGACTTCATCTCCGTCGACATGGGCGGCACGAGCTACGATGTCTCGCTCGTCCGCGGTGGCAGCCCGGACGTCACCGCCGGCTGGAACTGGCGGCACCGCTACCTCGTCGGCCTGCCGATGGTCGACGTACACTCCGTCGGCGCCGGCGGCGGTTCCATTGCCCGCGTCGACGGCGGCATGCTCCAGGTCGGTCCGCAGAGCGCCGGGTCGGAGCCCGGGCCGATCTGCTACGGCCGGGGCGGAGTCGAACCGACGGTCACCGACGCCAATCTCGTGCTCGGCTATCTCAATCCGGAGGGGTTTTGCGGCGGGACGATGCGCCTCGCGACCGAGGGGGTGCTCGAGGCGATCGAGCAGCGCATCGGCCGGCCGCTCGGGATGGCCGCGGTGGAAGCGGCCGCGGGCATCTTCCGGCTGGTCAACGCCAACATGGCGAACGCGGTGCGCAAGGTCACCGCACACCGCGGCGTCGATCCGCGTGATCTCGTCCTCGTGGTGTTCGGGGGCAACGGTCCAGTGCATGCGGGCATGCAGGCCGCGGAGCTCGGGATCAAGCGCATCTTCGTGCCGAAGATGGCGCCGACGTTCTCGGCCCTCGGTCTGCTGCTGGCCGATCAGGTGGTCGACGAGATGCGGGCCTACATCACGCCCATCGATCGCGCCGATCCCGGGCGCGTCAACACGCTGGTGGCCGAGATGGAGCAGGTGGTAGCGCGCGCCCTCGAGGCGAGCGGGTCCGGCGGCCGCCGGATTCGTTTCGAGCGGCTCGCGAACCTTTGCTATCCCGGCCAGACCTTCGACATTCCGGTGCCGCTCGCCGCCCAGCGCGGAGACGTCACCGCTGCGGCGCTCGCCGCGACTGCCGATCGATTCCACGAGCTCCACGAGGCGCTGCACACCTACGCGTCGCGCGAGGAGGTGCCGATCCTGCGCGGCGTGCGCGTCAAGGGCATCGTGCAGACCGAGCGCCCCACGCTACCGCGCCGCGCGCGCGGCCGCGCGCAGAGCGCGCGCACCGGCGCGCGCAAGGCGCACTTCGGCGGGCGGTTCGTCGCCACGCCCGTGTTCGATGGTACGCGGCTCGGCGCCGGCGCGACCGTGCTTGGACCGGCGATCATCGAGGAAGCCTTCACGACCATCGTCGTCTACCCCGGACATCGGGCAGCCGTGGACGACCACGGCAGCTACCACATCCAGCTGGGGTAGACGCAGAGGAGGAAGCGCATGCTGAAGGAATTCAGGGAGTTTGCGATTCGGGGCAACATCATCGACATGGCGGTCGGCATCATCATCGGCGGTGCCTTCGGCACGATCGTGAAATCGATGGTCGACGACGTGCTGATGCCGCCCATCGGGCTCCTCCTCGGCAACGTGGACTTCTCCAATCTGTTTCTCGTGCTTCGGGACGGAACGACCCCGGGCCCGTACGCATCCACCGCGGCGGCCAAGGCCGCCGGTGCGGTGACGCTGAACTATGGTCTCTTCGTCAACACGGTGATCAGCTTTCTCATCGTCGCCTTTTCGGTCTTCATGCTCATTCGGGCGATCAACCAGTTGAAGCGCGAGCAGGAGGCGGCCCCGCCGCCGAGCAGCAAGGAGTGCCCCTTCTGCTGCTCGACGATCGCGCTCAAGGCAACCCGGTGCGCGCACTGCACGGCCCAGCTCGGGACGGCATAGCGCATGCCGGGGCGCGCCATCGGGCGTGGCGCGAGCGTACGCCTGATCGGGAGCCGCGCGCGGACGCGTACCGGTGGTCATGGGGCGCGCGCGGCCTCGGGTGGCGCCGCGCGCTAGCCGCACGGCAGTCGCGATGAAGGCGGTTCGACTCCATCTCAGCATCCCGCGGAGCATCCTCGTCAAGGCGCAGGCACGCTTCTCCGCCGATGCGTACTGGAGCGCGATGGCGCCGCTGCGCTACGAAGACATCCCGGCGCCGCGGCTGCGCGGGCCGCACTGGGTGAAGGTGGCGACGAAGCTTTCCGGCATCTGTGCGAGCGACATGCACGCCATCAGGCTCGAGGGAAGCCTCGACTCGCCGCTGGCGCCGTTCGTGTCGTTTCCCATGGTGCTCGGGCACGAGATCGTTGGCGCCGTCACCGAGACCGGCGCGGCCGTCGAGCGGGTGCGGGTTGGCGATCTGGTGACGATCAACCCGATGCTGTCGTGCACGCCTCGAGGCATCGAGCCGGTCTGCCCGTCGTGCCGATCCGGGGAGTTCAGCCTGTGCTACAATTTTGCTCGGGGCGATCTCCCGCCCGGGCTGCTCCTCAGCGGCGTCTCGGGCCTCACCGGCGGCTTCGCGCCCGAGCTCGTCTGCCACGAGATGCAGTGCATCCCGGTGCCGCCGGAGGTGAGTCTCGAAGCCGCGGTGCTCACCGATCCCATCGCCGTCACGCTCCGATCCGTCCTGCGCAATCCGCCGGGGCCCGGCGACACCTGCCTCGTCGTCGGCTGCGGAATCCTCGGTCTCGGCGCGATTCTCTGCCTGCGGGCGCTCCATCCCGACGCCCGCGTCGTCGCGGTGGCGAAACATCCGTTTCAGCAGGAAGCCGCGCGCCGCTGTGGCGCCCACGAGGTGGTGGCACCCACGCCCGAGCGCGAGCTCTTCGAGCGGGTCGCTGCGCTCACGGGCGGCACGCTCTACCGGGGCTACATCGGGCGGCCGATACTCATGGGCGGCGTGCATCGCATCTACGATTGCATCGGCTCGGCGGCGACGATCGAGACGGCACTGCGACTAGCGGAATGCGGCGGGCGAGTCGTCGTCATCGGTGTGGACGTGCCCCGCCGGGTCGAATGGTCCCCGCTCTGGTTTCGCGAAGTGGCGCTGGTGGGCTCGATGGCCGTCGGCATGGAGACTTTCGAGGAGACGCGCAGGCACACGTACGAAGTCTATCTCGATCTCGTGCGCCGGGGCCGGCTGCGGGTAGATGGACTGGTCACCCACCGCTTCCCCCTGGATGCGTACGTGGACGCGTTGCGTGCCTGCGCCGGCCGGGGGGCGAGCGCGGCGGTCAAGGTCGCTTTCGAGTTTCCGAGCTAGCTACAGGGACGGGGAGAGCGGTCACTCGGGCGCGTCGATGCCGACGCCGCCCTCCTCGACGGGGCCCTGCATGGCCTCGTACTCCTGGTGGACGGCGTCCGGATCGACGTCGGGTTGCCAGGCGCCTTCCTCACCCGCGAGACCGCCGCCGCCGAGCACGGCCGCGGACACGGGATTCGTGAGCGCCGGAGGCGGCGCGACCGCGGCCGGATTTTCCTCGGCAGCGGCGTCGACTGCCGCCTGCCCGATGTCGACCACCGCCGGCTGCGCCTGTCCGGGAGGGACCTCCGCAGCGGCCTCCGGGGTCTGACCCTGCACACCGTTGGGGCCCGGCATTGCGGCCTGTGGCTGGACTTGTTCCTGCGCGACGCCCGCATCCGTGCCGGCCCGCCGTTGGTCCACGCCGGTCGGGGCCGCCCGTGGCGGCAGTGCCGTCGCCGGTCCGGCTGCAGTCGGACGTGCCGCGGGTGCGTCGGGTCGCGCGGGCTTCGGGCGCGCGGCATTCGAAGATACGACCGTGCCCTCTCCGCCATAGACGCGCAGCTCCTTCAAACGCAGGCTCGAGGGCTTGCCGTCGGATTGCGACGCAGCCGCGTAGACCAGCGTGAAGTTGCTGTCACCGAGCACCCGGCGGAGCGCCTCGTCGAGACGCACCCGCGTGAATGCTTCGGACACCGTGCGGTCGTCCAAGCCCTCGATACGCACCTGCGCTCCGCTCTGGCGTCCGACCTCGAGAAGGAGCGTGCGCAGCGGCATGCTGGCCACGTCGAGCGTGAGTCGGTCACCCTCGCAGCGAACCACGTCCGCCTCAGTGGCGCTCTCCTGCGCCAGGGCGACCGCTGCGACCTGCACAGCGAGCGCCGTGGCGCATGATGTGGCGACAATGGCCCCACGAAGGCAGCGCGCGGAAGGGCGCCAGCGCGCGAAACGTGGGTAGTGTGTGTGACCCGACCGATCCACGAAATGAGCCTAGATGCCGGGCTTCCACCGTGCAAGCCACCACCACGACGGTGACGCCGAGCTGCGCGCCAGTCGCCACGCGCGCGCCGTCAGCCGGGCCTGTGGTTCTCAGCAGCCTGCTGCGGCGAGAAACGCGGCGGCGAGCCGCGGGCCGGCCCCTTCGTCCTCGTGCTTGAAGAACACGTAGGCGTCACTCCAGGGCTGCGCCGACACGTGTTGGGCCCAGCGCTCGAGGTCGGCCTGCGCGTAGTCGGGCCGGCGGAGCCGCAGGTAGCCCCAGCCCGCCGTCGGCACGATCGCGGCGTCGTCGCCCTCGGCGTCGGTGGTGCACAGCGCGAGGTTTCGGTTGCGCAGATGGACGAGCGCATCCTCGTCGAACCACGACGGATGGCGGAACTCGACGGCGGCGAGCGTGCCCTCGGGAAGGAGATCGCAGAAGCGCGCCAGACGATCCACGTCCTTGCGCAGGTTCGGCGGTAGCTGGAAGAGCAGAGGGCCCAGGTGGGAATCGAGGGTCGCCGTGGTGCGCAGCAGATATTCCGTCTCGTCGGCGACGTCCTTCAGACGCTTTTCGTGGGTGATGCGCCGCGAAGCCTTGACGGCGAAGCGAAAGCCGCCCGGCACCTGCGCCGCCCAGGTCTCGAGCATGCTCGCCTTTGGCAGGCGGTAGAACGTGTTGTTGATCTCCACGGCCGGCAGGCGCTCGGCGTAGAAACGCAGCATGTCGCCGGCCGGCAGACGGGCGGGGTAGAACGGGCCTTTCCACTCCGCGTAGCTGTAGCCGCTCGTGCCAGCGAAGACGGTCACGACGGAATCACGCCGTCACGGGCTGCCGCCCTGCGCCGTTCCCGAGTCGGCGCGGAACCCGGCGACCCGGTACCTCGTGTCCCGAAAGGCCTGATCGCATGCCGCGCGCGTGAGCGCGCTCCCGGGTTGCATCGTGATCGTCGCGGTCTTCGTGGAGAAGTCTACGTCGACCTCCGCTACGCCGTCGATCTGCTTGAGGGCCTCACGGACCCTCTCGGCGCACCCGCTGGGTCAGGTCATTCCGTCGACGTTGAGAACGTATCGTTGCGCGCTCCCGGCCGTGGCTCGCGGCTCGCCCGCGTGGCCGGCGCCGGCTGTGGCGAACGCGAGACCCGCGGCCAAAGCGAGAGGCAGCATGCCCTTCATGTGACACCTCGGATGGTCAGTCGGGCTCTCGCCCGGGCGCCGACGCCAGCGCGCGAGGCCCTTGCCCCGAGAATATCCCAGCGCCGCGCGCGGTGCCACCAGGCCCAAGGCCCCCTCGCCGTGCTCGTGACATCGCCGGCGGCGGGGAACGATGGTGCGCGGGGCGCCGAGTTTCCCCGCGGGCGCAGCGCGACATCGTCGGCGTCGTGCGAGGCCAAGGAGGGCGACGGAATGGCAATCCGGCAACGGGGCGGGCGCCCAACGAGCGCATCGACGAAGAGGCCGGTGAGGGACGAAAGTAGCGAATTTCTCGATACTTCAGGGCTCCGAGGGCGCCCACGTGCGAGGTGCTGTCTCAAGGAGTGTCCGTGGCATGACCGATGCTTGCTGCAATGCGCTCGATGCGGCGGCCTTCGCTCGCTACGGCGGATGGCACATCAGCCGCCGCTGCTAGTGCCGGGTCGAATGTGCCGGGCAGCGGCGCCGACGACGGTCGGCCCGTAGCAGCGCCGCTGGGCTGGAGGCGCAGTCCGTGGGCTAGCGACGCGAAGGTGGCCAGAGGGAAGGCTTGGGGGTCATGACGGTTACGGATCGAGTCTCCAACTTTCGCCAGGAGTCGCGATGAGCATCGTTCGCCACACGTCGATCACCTTGGCCGCCCGCTACGCCGCCAACGGTGCCAAGGCTCTGACCGCGCTGCTGGTCGCCACCACCCTCGGAACCGCCGGCGCCGGGGCCTTTGCCCTCATTCGCATCTGGCCGCATCTGGCGACCTCGATCCTGGGCGGTGGCTTCACCATCGCGGCGCCCTACTTCATCGCCGGCCGCCGCTACCCCGTCGACGCCGTCAACCAAACGGCAGTCGCGCTCGGGATCCGGTGGGGCTTTGTGACCTACCTGGGCTGGGCTGCGGCGAGCGGCTTTCTCATCGGACGCTTCCATGGCGAGCTGAGCTACGAGGCAGTCGTTCTCGTCGGCCTGTGCATCCCGTTTCTGCTGATGCGCAACTACCTGAACTCGATCCAGCAAGGGTTGCGCAGCTTCACGGCGGCCAACATCTCGCTCTTCGTCGAGGAGATCGCGACCCTGCTCTTCGTCGTGCCGCTGTTCTGGTTCCGCGGACCGGAAAGCCGCATGCTGATGGTCCTGGCCTCGGTCGGCGGCGCGGCCGCGAGCTGCCTTGTCGCTCTCATCATGCTCGCCCGCGACGGCATCAGCTGCCGGCCTCACTATCACAAGGAAATCGCGATGGAGGCGCTCCCCTTCGGCATGAAGGGCCACGTCGGGCGCATGGCGAACATGCTGACCTGGCGCCTCGACGTGCTCATTCTCTCTGCCTTTGCCAACGTCGAGGTGGTCGGGCTGTGTGCCGTTGCCCATCAGGCTGCGGAGCTGTTCCGTCCCCTCTCGGCGAGTCTGACGTTCGTGCTGCGGCCCCTCATTGCAAGCCTCTCCCTCGCCGAGGCGCGGGTAAAGGGAGTGATGCTCTACCGGCGGGTGTTCGGTCTCAATCTCCTCATGGTGCTCGTCATGGCCGCGATCGGCGGCCCGGTCATCCGGCTGGTGTTCGGAGAGGAGTTCGCACCTGCGATCCCGGCCTTCCAGATCCTGCTCATCGGCCTCGCGGCCCACGGTGCCGACGGCGTGCTTGCCGGCTACAACGTGGGCATCGGGCGTCCCGAGTTCAACACCTACACCGCGCTGACCGGTCTGGTGGTCACGGTCGTCGGCGATCTGTTGCTCATCCCTCCGTACGGGTTGATCGGCGGTGCGGTCGTCTCCAGTGTCGCCTACACGGTGAAGGCCATCACCTTCACCGTGATCTTCCTCTCCACCTCGGGCGTGAGCTTCGCGCAGCTCTGCGGGCTCAAGCAGTACAGTCCGGACCCGGCGTAGCCGGATCACTGCTGCCTCGCTCATCCAGCCCGCGCCCGGTCCCGACGGTCGGTTGCCCTGCCAGTCGGCCGAAAGTCCCCGAGGTGCCGGCTCGGCTTGCCTTGGCAGCATCGGAATATGCTATGGAGCCGCGAGCCGGCGGGAACGCCTCGCCGTCGAACCCCGGCGCCCTCGGCAAGGAGCGCCCATGCGAAGGGAGTTGATCATGACCACGCTGACGGTCGCGCTGTTGACGACGATGCATCTCGTGCTCGGCTCCGCTGTCCTTGCGGCCCAGGGCGAAATCGCGGGAGGGACGGCGCAGACGGTGCACACGGTGGTGCTCGATCGCGACGACGTCGAGCCCGGGCGCGTCACGCTCGCCACGGGCGATGGATTGTCCTTCCGCAACACCAGACTGGACCTGGTGAAGGTGGTATTCCGCGGCAAGGGCGACGTCTCGAAGCAGATCACCTGCAAACGACCCGCAGGGGCCCCGCCGGGACCAGACCTCAAAGCCATGCAAGGACCTGAGGGCAACAATCTCCACCTCTACGTGCCGCCGGGTGCCTTGCCGGGCGTGTGCACGTTCGCCGCGGGTGAATACACGTTCGACGTCGTTCCGGAGGTGGGGCTTCCCACCGACGAGGTACCGCCGCAGGGGCAAGTGTCCGCGAAGTGAGAGACCGTCGCGACCGTGCCGCGGCCCGCAGGCCGAGTCGCGAGCACCGCGCCGTTCACGCCGGTTCGCCGCCAGGGCATGAATTGACAGCCGGCGATCCGCGCTCGTATCGTTGCCGAGCGGCAACCGCGCCGCGGAGTGCTCGCGGGGGCTCTCGGCCGCCGCAGCGAGGAGGAGTCCCAGTGTCTCTGACGGTGCTCCCCATACGTGACGAGCTCGGTGTTCGCCCGGGGCGTGTCTTCATCGACTCGCAGTGGTCCGAGGCGGCCAGCGGACAGACCCTCGGGCAGATCCATCCGGCCACCGGTGAGGTCACTACCACCATCGCCCGCGGCGCCGCCCGGGATATCGACACCGCCGTTCAAGCCGCCCGGCACGCGTTCGACGAGGGCCCGTGGCCGACGCTGGCGGCCAACGAGCGACGCAAGCTCCTGCTGAAGATCGCCCGCCTCGTGGACGAGCACGCCGAGGAGCTCAACCGGCTTCAGACGCTCGACAACGGCATGCCGATCACGTTTTCGTCGCTGCCGCAGGTGTCGGCGGCGTTCCTTGCCGATGCGTTCGAGTACTACGCGGGATGGGTGGACAAGATCGGAGGACGAACGATTCCCGTGTATCCGGGGCCCGGTTTCGACTTCACGCTTCGGGAGCCGGTGGGCGTCGTAGGAACCATCATTCCTTGGAATGCCCCGCTCGTGCTCCTGGCATTGAAGCTGCCGCCGGCGCTTGCCATGGGGAACACCGTGGTGCTGAAGCCTTCGGAGCTCGCCTCGCTTTGCGCGCTCCGCTTCGGTGAGCTGCTCGAAGAAGCGGAGCTGCCCGCGGGGGTGCTCAACATCGTCACCGGCACGGGCAGCGAGGCGGGCGCCGCGCTCGTTGCCCATCCGGGCGTGGACAAGGTGAGCTTCACGGGCGGCGTCGAGACCGGCAAGGCCGTCATGAGGGCCTGCGCCGAGGACCTGCGCCGGGTCTCCCTCGAGCTCGGCGGCAAATCGGCGAACATCCTTTTCGCCGATGCACCGAATCTCGATCAAGCCGTGCTCACCGCCGTGGGGACCGTGGCGATGGGGCTCTCGGGGCAGGGGTGCGCGTGCGTCACGCGGGCGCTGGTCGAAGAGACGATCTACGACGAGGTGATCCAGCGCATCGAGCGCGTGCTACCGTTCGTGCGAGTGGGCGACCCCTTCGACCCGAGCACCACCGCCGGACCCATCATCTCGACGCGACAGCTCGAGCGCGTGCTTTCGTACATCGACATCGGCAAGCGTGAAGGGGCGCGGCTGCTGTGCGGCGGCGCGCGTCTCGATGGCGAGCTCGACCGCGGGAACTTCGTCGCCGCGACGGTCTTCACCGACGTGCGCAATGAGATGCGAATCGCCCAGGAGGAAATCTTCGGTCCGGTGCTGTCGGTGCTGCGCTTCCGCGATCTCGATGATGCCGTGCGCATCGCCAACGCCAGTCGCTACGGCCTCGCCGGGCAGGTGTGGACCACCGATATTCGCAAGGCCCTCGCGGTCGCGCGCCGGGTGCGGACCGGGACCATGGGGATCAACGGCTACGCTGTGGTGCCGACGGCGCCCTTCGGAGGCTACAAGCAGAGTGGCTTCGGGCGGGAAGGCGGCAGGGAGTCGCTCGACCTCTTCACCGAAGTGAAGAACGTGTTCGTCGGCCTTCCGCCCCCGTCCTCGCCTGCCACCTGAGGGGACGTCCGGATCGACGGCCGTATGCGCTCTGCCGCGCCGCAGTACGCGGCGGCTCGTCTCGGATGAACGCTGAGCGCACATCGTGGTGGACTCGCTGGCGGCCGCGCCTGTGGCGCCGGCGTTGGCTGCTCGCGGCGCTCGTCCTGATCGTCCTCGTGCGTGTCAACCTGCCGTGGATTCTCCGGCGGGTGCTCGTGTCCCAGGTGTCCGATACGCTGCAGGCGGACGTCGCCCTCGGCGACGTCGATCTGGCGCTCTACAAGGCAGGCGTGGTGCTGGAGGACTTCGCCGTCGGCTTGCGCAGCGCGCAGGCAGGAGCGAGCGCCGGAGCCGGCGGGGGTGCCAGCGCGCCGGCGCAGAATGTTCCCCCGCCGGTCTCGGAGGCGGCCGGTCCGAGCACGCCGGGCGTGGCTCAGCCAATCGTGGCCTGGAAGAGCCTGGCGGTCTCGGTGCGCTACCTGCCGCTGGCGCGCCAGACGATCCAGCTGCGCGAGCTCGTTCTCGATTCACCTCAGGTGCACGTCGATCGGCTAGCGTCGGGCGAGTTCAACTACGAGGCGTTGATTCGTGCTGCCATGAGACCCGCCGACACGCCGGACGGCGCACCACCGCCCGCGGACGACGGTACCGCAGCGCCGCCACCGCCTCCGGAGGCTGCCCCGGCGGGCGGGGAGAGCGAAGCCGCGGAGTCCGGATGGTGGCTGGGAATCGATCGCCTGGCGTTGCTCGGCGGGCACATCCGCTTCCGCGACTTCACGCTCGAGGGCAGCGAGCCGATCAACATTGCCATTCCCACCATCGAGATTCGCGACATCTCGATGAGCCCGGATCTGTACGGAAAGCCGTCGGAATCGCGTGTGAAGATCGGGCTCGACGAGGGAGCGCTGGAGGTCGGCGCCCGGGCGGGGATGTCCGGTGACAACATAAACGTGGAATGCGACGTCGATGCGCAGGGTTTGCCGCTGCGCCACGCGCGCCTCTACGTCCCGGGGGTCGGGTGGCGCGAGCTCACGGGCGCGCTCGACGCCGACCTCACCTACCGGCTGGAGACCGCCAAGGTGAACGAGGTGCGTGGCACGGTGGCGCTGCGTGATCTGAGTGTTCGCGTACCCGAGCTGCCCGACCCGGCGCTGACCTTGAAGCGGCTGGCGGTGCGTGTCGATCCACTCGATCTGCTCGGCCAGATGGCGGCCGTCGCCGAGGTCGATCTCTCCGGCGCCTGGGTCCTGGTATTTCCCAAGGGCCCGGTCCAGGTGCCGCTGATCGGCGCTCCTGCCGGCGGCGCCGCCGCTGAAGCCGGGCCGACGCCGACGGAGAAGGCCGCACCGACCGAGAGCACCCCAGCGAACGCAAGCCCTCCCTCGACCGAGGCCACGCCGCCGACCGCGCAGGGCGACGTGCCACCGGCGCCGGCGGAGCCGGGCGGCAAGCCGGCCGAATCGGAAGCCACGCCGACGGAGGCGCACGCCGAGCCAGACGCGGAGACCGGGACGCCGTGGCGCTGGGCCGTGCAGGCGATACGCGTGAGCGATTCCGGTGTGCGGCTGCGTTCCGACGAGGCGACGCTGGACGTGCGACTCGGGGCGCAGGTGACGGACCTTGCTCCGGAACCCGACAAGCTGGCGCACGTGAACTTTACGGTCGGTATCGGCGATGGGTCGGTGCAGGTGGAGGGGGGGACGCGTCTCGAGCCGCCGGCCTTCGCCGGCGACGTGACCGTCAGCGGGCTGTCGTTGTCGGAGCCGATCGCCATCAGTGGAGCCGCGCCCCCTGGCCTCGTCGAGTCGGCGAAGCTCGACACGCGCCTTGCCGTCGAGGCAGGCATGGCCAAGGCCGAGGGCGCGGCGGTCGGACCGCGCGACGTGCGCACGACCGGCACGGTGTCGCTCGCCGATGCGGTCGTGCGAAGCGGCGATACGAAGATCGGTATCGCTCGAGTCGAGGTGGAGATCGGCGAGATATCGCTTCCGGGTGCGATGCCGCCACCCACAGGAGCGGGGGAGAGCGGGCCGACGACGGGGACCGTGCGTCTGCGCGGCGGCCTGAGCGTGCGCGACGCGAGCGTTGGTCTCGTTGCGCCGACGCCCGCCGCCGGCGATGGCGGAGCGCCGCCGCCGGCCAAGCCTCCGGGGCAGCCGGCAAGCAACGCCGACTTCCTGATCACGCTCGCTGCTCTGGACCTCGCGCTGTCGGATCTGACGCTTCCTGGCGTCCTCGGCGGCGCGCCGGCGACACCGGAGCCGCCGCGCGCGGTGATCGCCGAGCTCAAGCTCGAGAAGCCGGTGATTCGTATGACGCGCACGGCGGCGGGTATCGTGCTGCCCTCGGGCCAGGGTGCGCCGCCGGGGGAGACCGCAGCGACCGCGACGCCGCAGCCAGGCGCCGCACAACAGACCGCCACGCCCACGCCACCGCCGGCCGCAGACTCCGCGTCGAAGACAGCGGCGTCTGCGACGACACCGGCCGCCGAGATCGCACTGAACTCCCTGCGGATCGGCAAGGGACGCTTCACGTTTGCCGATCGCACGTTGAAGCCGCCGTTTGCCGCCGCGTTCGACGACATCACGGTGGGCGGACGCGACCTGCGCTTTCCGGAGCTGACCGGGCGGGAGCTGCGCGTGTCGCTCACCACGCCCGGCGAAGGTGAGATCGAGATGGCGGGCGAGATGAGCCCGCGCAGCGGCAAGATGCAGCTCGACGTCCGCAACGTCGCGCTCATCCCCTACAACCCGTACGCGACCGCGTACTCTCCGTATCGCGTCGCATCGGGCGGCCTGTCGGTGTCGACCGGACTGAAGCGGTCGGGGACGACCTTCAAGGCGGCCAACGAGATCACGCTTCAGGACTTCGACATCGAGGGCGCCGGCGGCGAGGGTGTCTTCGAACGGCAGTTCGGCATCCCGCTGGCCACGGCCCTGGCGCTGCTGCGCGATCCGGCCGGGAAGATCTCGCTCAACGTCCCGGTCGAGGTCGGCGAGCGCGGCACCTCCGTGGACGTGATGGCGGTTGTTGCAAGGGCGCTCAGGGCGGCGCTCGTCGGCGCGCTCACCTCGCCGCTCAAGCTGGTGGGATCGCTCACGGGTGGCGGCGGCAAAGTGGGTTCCTTCGCCCCGGCGCCGATCGGCTTCCAGCTCGGTCGCCCCGAGGCCACGAAGGACGGCGCGACGATCATCGAACGATTGGCGGCGTTGCTCGAGAGCCGGCCGGCGATGGGAGTGGAGCTGCGGGCGATCGTGACCGCGGCGGATGCGCGTTCCCTGCGCGAGCAGGCTCTGCTGGCCCGGTGGGGCGAGGAGGGATTCGTGAGCGGCCTGCTCGCACTCGCCGACCGGGGCGCGCGCACGCGGGTGCGTGAGGCCCTGGAGGCGCGGGCGCAAGGCGAGCCGGGGGAGCTGGCGGCGGAAGACTCGGCCGCGCTGGAGGAATGGCTGCGGGACATTCCGGAGGTGACAAAGGAGCAGCTCCGTGAGCTTCAGACGCAGCGGCTCGCCGCGGTGAGCACCGGGCTGCGTGAAGGCAAGTCGATCGAGGAGAGGCGCGTCGTCGGGGCGGAAGCGACCGGAGACCTCGAGGACGCCACACCGGCAGTACAGGTCAAGCTGCGTCCGGTGAGCAAGCTCGGGACCGCTGAAGCGCCTGTCGTCCCCCAGGACACGAGCGTGTCGACTTCGCCGACGCCCTAGGCCGTCCAGGGGCGCGACCGCGGAGACTTCGCAGCGCTTCGTGATGGTGCTATGCGGGTGCCGCGAGGTCGGATCACCGGGCAGTCGCCCTGAGCGCCGCAGCTGCGACGAGCGGACACGCACGGTGATGCGATTGCGGACCGACTGATGTCTGAGTTGAGTATCGATCCCGAAACGACGGCCGCCGTCGTCGTGGAGTGTCAGAACGACCTGATCCACGAAACGAAGGCCGAGGGCCGTGGCGTGAGCGGCGCCCTCGCCCGGGCGGTCCGCCAGCGCGGGATGCTCGGGAACATTGCTCGAGTGCTCGCCGCCGCGCGCGCCGCCCGTGTCCCGGTACTCTACGCCACCATCGAGAACCGCCCGGGCGTGCCCAAACCGTCGTGTGCGATCTATCGCTGGTCGTCCGGTGCCGAGCTGCTGCGTCCAGGCACCTGGGGAGTGCAGGTTCACGACGCCATCGCTCCGCAGCCCGCGGACCACGTGCTCGAGCGCCATCTGGGCGTCGATCCCTCCTACGGCTCGAGCGTGTTCGCCACCCTGCGCGCGCTCGGACGCCGGACCCTCGTCGTCATGGGAGTGTCGACGAACTTCGCCGTCGAGGGCACGGTGCGCGGCGCCGTCAACCGCATGTTCGACGTCATCGTCGTCGAGGACGGGTGCGCCAGCGCCGGCGACGACTACCACGAGTTCTCGGTGCGCAAGATCCTGCCGTTGCTCGCCACCGTGACCACGACCGCGGCGGTCGTGGCGGCGCTCTCTGGCGAGCGCCCGGGGTGAGCGTGCCGTCGATGTCGGCGTGTCGGGCCTACGCTGCCCCTCGGTGACCCAACAAGGTGTATGGATGGGCCCCGCTTTCCTCTTGGCCGACGGTGCTGCTAGGCTAGACATACTGCCGTCGCGACCGCGCATGCCCAGTGGGCCGCCACGCGACGGACGAATGGTGCCGTCGTCATGCCCCGCCGAGCTACTCGCATAGTCACCGCCTGGTCCGGCGCACTGGTGCAGTTCCTCTTCTGCATCGGCTTTGCGTCCGACGTCGTGCTGTGCGTGGCCACGGACGGACACATCGCCCTCGAGATACCGCATGCAGCCGGCCCCTGCTTTACCGACTACGACCGCCACCATCCGGGTTCCTCGCGGCTCGATATCGTGGACATCGAGCATCACGGCTGTCGGGACACACTGCTGTCCCAGCCCGCCGCGTGGCGAAACGAGGAGAATGCGGGGTCGAGCATGGTCGCGCAGGCGACCGCTGCGGTCCTCGCGTTCGTGCCTCGCCCGCTCGTCGATACGGGGTGCGCTCTCGAATGCCGGCCGAGCAGGTCCGCGAGCGGGCACCTCAGCCGACTCCGCACCGTCGTTCTGCTCGTCTGACCGCCATAGCCATCCTCCATCGGCCGCGCCGGCGGCCCGTTGCGGTGGTCCGTCCGGGGCCTCCGCCGGTCGAGCTACGTCAATGTTAGTTCGCGAGGATGACCATGGATCCGTGCTCTCTCGGTTGTAACGCGCGCTCCTTTGCGGTGGTGGTTCCTGCGCTCCCGCTCGCCCTGGCCCTGTCGGCGTGCACCCTGGCAGCCGACGCACCCACAGCGGAGACGCGGCCTGCAGCGCAGGCAGAACCCGTCGCCGAGGCCGTGGCGGAGGCGCCGGCGGCGATCCCGCAGCCTCCCACGGGCGTGCTTGGCCTGCGCGACGCGCTGGCGGCGGCGCTCCTCGGCAATCCGGATCTGGCGACCTTCTCGTGGGAGATGCGCGCCCGGGAGGCGCGCACGCTGCAGGCGGGTCGCCTGCCGAATCCCGAGATGGCGACGGAATTCGAGGACTTCGGCGGCTCCGGTGACCGCAGCGGGTGGCAGTCGGCGCAGACCACGCTGAGTCTCTCGCAGCTGGTCGAGATCGGGGGCCAGCGGGCGAAGCGTCGTCGTGTTGCCGCGCTCGAGCAAGAGCTTGCCGGCTGGGACTACGAAGCCAGGCGTCTGGACGTTTTGACGGACGTCACGAAGACGTTCGTCAAGCTCCTGGAGATCCAGGAGCGCCTGGCGCTCACGGAGGAGCTCGCACGACTCGCCGCGCAAGTTCGCGGGACCGTGGCGGCCACGGTGAGGGCCGGCGCGGTTTCTCCGGTCGAGGAGGCCCGGGCACAGGTCGCGCTCTCCCGGGCCACGCTCGAGCGCACCCAGCTCGCACGCGAGTTCGACGCCGTCAGAGCCGCTCTCGCGGCGAGCTGGGGAGCACAGACGGTGACGTTCGAGCGCGTGCACGGCGATCTCCGTGCCGCCTCTCCCCCACCCGAGCTGGCTACGCTTCTCTCCTCCGTACCCCAGAATCCCGATCTGGCTCGCTGGGCGACGGAGCTCGAGGCGCGCAAGGCCGCCCTTGGCGTCGAGGAAGCGCGGCGCATTCCCAGTCCCACGGTCCGGTTCGGAGGCCGTCATTTCGCCGACCACGACGACAGTGCGCTGGTCGCCGAGCTGGGTTTGCCGCTGCCGCTCTTCGATCGCAATCAGGGAGGCATCCTCGAAGCGCAGCGCCGCCTCAGCAAAGCTCGAATCGAACGCGTCGCGGTCGAGACCGGCGTGCGGGCGCAGCTGGCGGCTACCTACCAGGCCCTTCGCGCGGCTTACGAGCGGGCGGAGGCCCTGGAAAGCGGCACCATCCCCGAGGCGCAACGCGTCTACGGCGGTGCCTTCGATGCTTATACCAAGGGACGCTACCGCTACCTCGAGGTCCTCGACGCGCAACGCACGCTCTTCGAGCTGCGCGGCGAGCATCTCCAAGCGCTCGCCGCCTACCACATTGCCGCCGCCGAGCTCGAGCGCCTGACCGGCGCGCCGCTACCTGGCGCACATCCGGGGGCGGTGGAGGAGACGCCATGAGGTACCGCCGCACGTTCGGTGTCGTCGCCGCGATCGTCGTGCTGGGCGGAGCCTTTGCCTGCGGCGGGCGAGACTCCACGGACCCGCATGGCGGAACCCGTGGGAGCGAAGTCGATGCGGGCAGCCCCGGCCACGCCGACGATGAGGGAGCTGACCACGATCACGGGGCAGGGCAGGGTCACATCGCCGAGAAAGACCATGGTCACGGGCATGGTCACGACCACGATGAAAAGACCGGCCACGCCGACGATGGAGAGCACGGTGACGGCGATGCTGACGAGCACGGCTCGACGGCCGTTCGCCTGACGGCCGGGCAGATGGCCTACTTCGGCGTCACCGTCGTCGAGGCCGGTCCCGGATCCGTGGACCTCGGAGTGCATCTTCCCGGCGAGATTCGTCCCAACGGCGATCGCCTCGCGCACATCGTGCCGCGCTTCCCCGGAATCGTTCGCGACGTGCGCAAGAACGTCGGCGACCGCGTCGAGGCCGCGGACGTCCTCGCCGTCATCGAGAGCAGTGAGAGCCTCGCACCGTACGAGCTCAAGACCCTCATCGCCGGCACTGTCATCGAGAAGCATCTCACTCCCGGCGAGGCCGTCGATCGCGAGGAGCAGGCCTTCGTCATCGCCGACCTCGCCACCGTGTGGGTCGACCTGAGCGTCTACCAGAAGGACCTCCTGCTGGTGCGCACGGGTCAGTCGGTGCACATCGACGGCGGGCCGGGGCTACCCGAGGCGACCGGGACCATCTCCTACATCACGCCCGTCGTTGATCAGCCGACACGAACGGCGACGGCGCGGGTCGTGCTGGCCAATCCCGAGGGGACCTGGCGTCCCGGGATGTTCGTCAACGCCCACGTGCTCGACCCGGTGCAGGCGGACATCGTCGTGCCGCGAAGCGCGATGCAGCTCGTCGCACAGGCGCCGGTCGTCTTCGTCGAAACCGCCAAGGGCTTCGAGCCTCGGCCGATCACCATCGGCAGAGCTGGGGACACCCACGTCGAGATCGTGGATGGGCTCGGCGCCGGCGAGCGCTTCGTCGCCACCAATTCCTTCCTCCTCAAGGCCGAGCTCGGCAAGGGCGAGGCCGCGCACGAGCACTGAGGGCACGGGTCATGCTGGAGCGGATTCTCAAGTTCTCCATCGAGCGCCGCGTCCTGGTCGTCATGCTCGTTGCCGTGGCCGCCGCGTTCGGGGCGCGGGCGCTGTGGCACCTTCCCATCGACGCCGTCCCCGACATCACCAGCAACCAGGTGCAGATCAACACCTTCAACCCGTCGTTCTCTCCGGGCGAGATCGAGCAGCAGGTGACGTTTCCGATCGAGACCGCGCTCGCCGGCATCCCGGGCCTCGACCACACGCGCTCACTGTCGCGAAACGGGTTCTCGCAGGTGACCGCGGTCTTTCGCGACGACGTGAGCATCTACTTTGCCCGGCAGCAGGTCGGCGAACGCCTCACCGAGGCGCGCGAGAGCCTGCCCCCGGGGGTGGAGCCCCGCATGGGCCCAATCTCCACCGGTCTCGGCGAGATCTACATGTGGACGGTCGAGTTCGAGCACCCCGACGGCCAGGGCGCCGCCGCCGATACCGGTCGCCCGGGCTGGCAACCGGACGGCAGCTATCTGACGCCGGAAGGCGAGCGCCTGGAGACCGACCTCGAGCGCGCCGCGTACCTGCGCACGGTGCAGGATTGGATCATTCGTCCCCAGCTCAAGGGCGTCCTCGGTGTCGCCGCCGTCGATGCCATCGGCGGCTTCGTCAAGCAGTATCACGTGCAGCCGAACCCGCGGCGGCTCGCAGCCTACGGCCTCACGTTTCACGATCTGGTGGAGGCGCTCGAGCGGAACAACCTCAGCACCGGCGCCGGCTACATCGAGCACAACGGCGAGGCCTACACCGTCCGGGCCACGGGCCGCATCGAGCGGCTCGAGCAGATCGGTGCCATCGTCGTCGGCGAACGCTTCGGCACGCCGATTGCCGTTGGCGACATCGCCTGGGTGGGGATCGGCCCCGAGCTGCGCACCGGCAGCGCCAGCGAGAACGGTCACGAGGTCGTCGTCGGCACCGCCCTCATGCTGATCGGCGCCAACAGCCGGACCGTCGCGGCCGCGGTCCACGAGAAGATGGCGGCCGTCAACCGGACGCTGCCGCCGGACATTCGTGCCCGAACCGTGCTCAACCGCACCCAGCTCGTCGACGCGACCATCCGGACCGTGGCCGAGAACCTTGCCGAGGGCGCCATTCTCGTGATCACGGTTCTCTTCCTGCTCCTCGGCAATTTCCGGGCCGCCGTCATCACCGCCCTCGCCATTCCGCTTTCCATGCTGCTCACGGCCATCGGGATGGTCCAGACGCGGACGAGCGGCAATCTCATGAGCCTCGGCGCCATCGACTTCGGTCTGATCGTCGACGGCGCCGTCATCATCGTCGAGAACTGCCTGCGCGTCCTCGGCGAGGAGCAGCGCCTGCGCGGCCGCGCGCTGACCACGGAGGAGCGGCTGGCCGCCGTGTTCCGCGCCAGCAAGCAGGTCCGCAGCGCCACGGCCTTCGGCGAGGCCATCATCATCACGGTCTACATTCCGATTCTCTTCTTCACGGGGATCGAGGGGAAGATGTTCCAGCCCATGGCGCGCACCGTCATGTTCGCGCTCGCCGCCGCCTTCGTGCTCTCGCTCACGTTCGTGCCGGCCATGGTCGCCCTCTGTGTTCGCGGGACGGTGGACGAGCGCGAGAACATCGTGGTCCGGCTCGCGAAGCGCGCCTATGAGCCGCTGCTCGGCTGGGCACTCCGCCTGCGCCACGCGGTGATCCTGGCGGCCGTCATCGCCTTCGGGGGCTCGCTCGTGCTCTTCACCCGCCTCGGGCAGGAGTTCGTGCCCACCCTGAGCGAGCTCGACATCGCCGTCCACGCGATTCGCATTCCGAGCACGGGGCTTGCCCAGTCGACGGAGCTCCAGCGTGCGCTCGAGCGGGCCATCGGCGGCGTCGCGGAGGTCGCGCTGGTGTTCTCGAAGACGGGCACGGCGGATACCGGCGGCGATCCCATGCCGCCCAACTTCTCCGACACCATCGTCATCCTCAAGCCGCGGGACCAGTGGAGCAAACCCCGGGCACGGAAGGAGCGGGTCCGCCGGCGCGTGGAGGAGGCCGTGCGCCGCATTCCCGGGATCAATTACGAGTTCACGCAGCCGATTCAGATGCGCTTCAACGAGCTGATCGCCGGGGTGCGTGCCGACGTTGCGATCAAGCTGTTCGGCGACGATTTCGGTCAGCTCCTCCCGACCGCGGAGAAACTGGCGGCGGTTCTTCGTACCGTGCCCGGCGCCGCCGACACCCGCGTGGAGCAGATCACCGGGCTCCCGGTCATGAGCATCGAGGTCGACCGTGAGGCGATCGCGCGCTATGGCCTCACCGTCGCCGACGTGCAGGAAGTGGTCTCGATCGCCATCGGCGGGCGCGAGGCGGGGCAGGTGTTCGAGGGCGACCGGCGGTTTCCGATCGTGGTGCGCCTTCCCGACGAGTTTCGCCGCAACCCGCGTGCGCTCGAGAACCTGCCGATTCCATTGCCGGCGCACGAGGAGGAGCTGCAGCGTGCCGCCTTTCGCGGCGAGACGCCCCTCGGCCCGCGCGGGGGATTCGCCTTTCTTCCGCTCGGCTCCGTGGCGCGGATCGCGCTCACCGAAGGTCCCAATCAGATCAGCCGCGAGAACGGCAAGCGCCGCGTCGTGGTTCAGGCGAACGTCCGCGACCGCGACATCGGCTCCTTCGTGGCCGAGGCGCAGCAACGGATCGGCACGCAGGTCGTGCTGCCGCCCGGCACCTGGATCGAATGGGGCGGGCAGTTCGAGAACCTGATCGAGGCCAAGCAGCGCCTCGCCTTCGTCGTTCCGGCGTGCTTCGCCATGATCTTCTTTCTGCTCTACAGCACGCTCGGCTCGGCCCGCTACGCGCTGCTCGTCTTCACCGGCGTGCCGCTCGCGCTTTCCGGCGGCATCCTCACCCTCTGGATCCGCGACATGCCGTTTTCCATCTCGGCGGCCGTCGGCTTCATCGCCCTATCCGGCGTGGCGGTCCTGAACGGTCTCGTCATGATCACGTTCATCAACCAGCTTCGCGACGAGGGCCTCGCCCTGGACACGGCCATCGTGCAGGGTGCGCTCACGCGGCTGCGCCCGGTGCTCATGACCGCGCTGGTCGCCTCCTTCGGCTTCGTGCCCATGGCGCTCGCCACCGGAACCGGCGCCGAGGTGCAGCGGCCGCTCGCCACGGTCGTGATCGGCGGGCTCGTGTCGAGCACCGCACTGACGCTCGTCGTCCTCCCGGCGCTCTATCGGCTCGTCGCCGGGACTCGTGTCAACGCTGATCCGAAAATGCTTTCCCATCGTTGAGGGCCTGATTCGAAAGTGCGCATGGAGACCTTACGATTCCTCCTCATCACCGGCGCCGCCTGCCTTGCGCGTCTCCGCCCGTCACATCCTGCGCTTGGGCCTCAGGCTGAGCCTCGCGATCGAGGCGGCGAACAGTCAGTCTGAGGCGCGAATCGCCCCTATCGGCAGGGAGCGGACAAGTGAGCCATCGACGATACCACCTCCTGGCGGTGCTCATCATGAGCCTCGCCGCGCCCCTCAACATGCATGGGTGGCTCACCCTCGAGCGTATCCCTCTCGGCGATTTTCAGGGCGCGGCCAGCAGCGTCGAGTATCTGGTTGAAGCCCTCCGCCGGCACGGTTGGGTGCCCGCGTGGAATCCCAAATGGTTCGCCGGGACCGCGCACTTTAGCGGGGTCTTTCACTACGTGGTGACGGTGCCCTTTGCGCTCCTGGCGGGAGTGCTACGGGGACCCCAGCTGATGATCGGCGTCGCGAAGATCGGTGCCGGCATTGGCGTGTACGCGATCTTCGCGCGCCTTCTCCACGCTCCGTTGGCGGGTCTGGTGGCCGGCTACGCCTACGCATTCGGCACACCGTCCAACTACGTCCATTCCACCGGTCTCGACCAGGCCATCTCGTCGGCGCTGTTGCCGGCGATCTTTATCGCCAGCGTCGAGCTGGTGCGCTGCCGGCAGCCGAAGTGGGCCGTCATCCTCGGAGTCCTGGTCGCGTGCGAGCTCGGTCACAACTATGCGTACGTGACCGCTTCCCTCACTCCGGTGATGCTCGGTCTCGTCCTGGCGTTGCGTCCATGGCGGACCACGAGCGACGCCGATCGACTGACCGACGTCGCCCTGGTGAAACGCTGGGGAGGGCTGGTCGCACTCGCAGCGCTTGTCTGTCTGCCGTTCGCGGCCTCACAAGTGGCCTGGCTTGCCGCCGATCTCCGGCACCACACGCTACACGATCCGGCGCACGTCGCCTGGGCCGTCGAAGTGTTCATCGAGCACACGCCCTTCTTGTACCTCAATCGAAACGGATGGCTCGGGCCGTGGCTCGCCGCCCATCATCCGCCCGAAATGCCGCTGTACGCTGACGATCCGGTGATGAACACGAGGCACTACCTTGGCATTGTGGCGATGGCGGTGGCGGCGATCGGGTGGATGTGGGCCCGGCGGCAGTACTCACTGCGGCGCTGGTATCAGCTCTTTGGGCTCCTCTTTGTCGTTCAATACTGGCTGTCGTTGGGGCCGCGGACCGTGCTGTGGCAGATCGGCAGAAGCTTCGGGTGGCCAGAGTCGGCTGATGCGGGACTCCGGCGCGCGCTGGAGATCGGCGCGCTCGTGGCGCTCGGATGGGCGATCGCTTTGGCGCGTCGGCCGAGCCCGAAACGTCGACCGTTCCGCATCGAGCTCGCGCTCGGCGTCGCCTTACTCGTGTTCATGATCTCTCATTCCCTGTTCGCCATGGGGCGCCAAGTGATCCCTCTGTGGCGAGGCCTGCGCTCGCCGGGGCACTTCTTTGATCTGGCACCGTTCTCCTTCTACTGCATGGTTGGTGTGGGCGCCGCTGGCTTGGGGCAGGCCCTCTCGACTCGTCGGATGCTCGGCAACGCTCTTGGCGTCGCCTTGCTGGCTCTTGTGGCGCTCGATTTCTGGCCGTCCGTTCAGTTCTTCCATCGTGGACGACCGGTTCAACCGGTGCAGGGGTTTCGTCAGGTGATGGCGCAGTTGCCCGCAGAGGAAGGACCTCTCCGCGTTGCGCTTCCCGAGACCTCACCGTCGGCGTTCGGCGCTGCGACGCTGGTCATCTCCGGCGCCGCCGTCGATGGAGCGTGGAACTGGCTGCCCTGGCAGGCGGGTAAGCACTGGCCGACGTACCTGGGCGCCGCGATGGCCTGGCTGGAGGCGGAGCCGTCGGGCGAAGGCGGCGAGCGCCTGCGGAGCCTGGGCTACGTGCTCGGGGGCATCGCGAGGCTCAAGTACTTTCTCGAGGAGCTGGACGGTCACGCTGACCTCGAGCTCGGGCCTCCGTGGCAGGTCCGAGCCGAGAACGCCCGGTTCCGGCTGTGGGCGCGCCCTGACGTCATGCCCATGTCCTACGGAGTGCGATCGCACCTTCTGCTCCTCGGCGAGGACGACACGGCGACGGCGGTCGCGGTGGCGGCGGCCGTGGACCGAAGTGCGGTGATTCTCGCGACTCCGGATGAAGCGGGCGAGCCGGACCCCGAGCTGATCGGCACCGCGACCGCGGTGCTCTGCGTCGGCCGCGCGGGCGCGGCGGGCGGCCCCTGTCGTCGCGTGCGTCAAGCTTACCCGGGAAAAGCGCTCATCGCAGCGTCCGAGGTGGGGCGTCCGGAGGTGTGGGGACGGATCGAGCGGAGTCCCGGCGTCGCCGTGCGTTACGCACGCCCGCACCCCGAGCACATCGTCCTCGACGCCGATGCCGGCGACCAGCCTGCGTTCCTCTTCGTGGGAGAGTCGTACCACCCCTGGTGGCAGGCGCGCGTCGATGGCACGCCGGCACGCGTGCTGCGCGCACAGATGGCGTTCATGGCGGTCGGCATTGGGCCGGGAGCGCACCGAGTGGATCTCGTTCTGCACCGCCCGGCCCTCGTTGCAGCGGCGGACGCGCTCACGGCGCTCGCTTGGGCTGCGCTCGTGCTGGCGGGGCTCGTATGGTGCCGGCGAGCCGTCGTTGCCCGCCGTTGACGCCTCGGGCTCCACGCCGCGCCGTATCCCGACGCCATTCCCGGGGCCCTGTCACAGATGTGGACACGTGGGACGGCGAGCACCTACACTTCGCACATGGTCGGGCGATCGCTGCACGTGGCGCTGAGTGGCTGCTTTCTCGCCACGCTCACGTTGGTCGTATGGGGCATGAACAAGGGATTCGACATCACCGACGAAGGTTACTACATGCTCCTATACGCTCACCCCGAAGACGCGCACCGGGTTCCATATGCGTATCATCTCCTGCTGGAATCGCTCTTGGGCTGGGTCAATCCCGGCCCGATCACCTTCCGTGTCCTGCGACTGCTGCTCACGATATCGGCGACGCTCGTCTTCTCATGGGGCTTTTGGCGTTGGGTCAGGAGTCGTACGAATGGGCTCACGACGGAAATGGGCGGCCTGGTCACGGTCTTTCCGTATCTCGCCATGGGCAGCTTCGTGAGTTACACGTTTGGCCCGCAGACGATCTCCTACAATCATCTCAACGACTTTTTCCTGCTCGCCTCAGCTGGGGTGGTCTTCTACCTCCTCGCCGGCCAGCAAGCCTCGCACGGGGGAAGGGCGCAACAGTATGCCGTGACCTGGGGACTGGGGCTGCTCGGCAGCCTTCACTTCCTGGTAAAATTCTCGTCTGCGGTTCTCTTCCTAGGCTGCGCGTGCGCCGTACTCCTATGGGCGCTCCCAGGCAGAACCCTGCCACAACGGGGGTGGGCCACGCTTGTCGTCGTCGCCGGGTTCTGTTCGGGCCTCGTCGTTCTCTGCCTGCTCGTTCCCGGGGTCTACACATGGATGCGGGCCTTCCCTTCCATCTACTCCATCCAGGCATCAAGTGAGCCGCACCACCCTGCTCTCGCGTTGCTCCGCTATGGTCACAACATCGTTGACGGGCTCTGGGAGATCGGTAAACGCCTCGCGGTCTTCTGGGTCTTGCTCTTTCTGCTCGCGAGACATGTTTGCCGCGCGTCCAGCACCCGCGATCTCGTGCATCGCCACGTCCTGACCGTCGCCTTCATCGGGCTCTGCCTGTTCTTCCTCTACGAATCCTACGAGACGTCGTTCAGGGTCATCGTCCCGCATCAAGCGACGCCGCGGCAAAGCCTCGCCTATGGTGCCGTGGTGCTGAGCCTGATGGCGATCGGTCTGGCGAGCCAATGGAACGGAATGCCCCGCCCGCGGCTCGCGATGCGCGTGGCCCCTGATCAGCTTGCCTGCGTGTTTCTGGGGATCCTACCGTTCATTGGCGCAGTGGGGACGGGAAATCACGTCATGGTGCAACTACTGTTTCATCTCGGTGCGTGGTTTGCACTGGTGCTCCTGCTGTTCGTCAAGATTGCGCCACATACTCCGTGCGTCGGCGTGTTGACGTTTTTCCTCTGGGTGCCCGTGCTGTTCTCCCAGGTGCACTTCGTGCAGCGATTCCTTCTCTTTCCCTATCGACTGCCCACCAATCTGTTCGAGCAGCGATATCCACTGTCCGGCGACACTCCCGCCGGCGGCCTGCTCACCGACCGGGAGACGGCGGAGTTGGTAAATGAGATCAACGCCGTGCTGGGGCGCGGGGGATTCCGACGCGGCGATCCCATCATGGCGCTGTACGACATGTCCGGCCTCGTCTACCTGACGGGCGGGCGAGCGCCGGGGACGCTGTGGTTCTCTTCTCGACGCGATCAGCTCTCGAGCAACTGCCGGGCACTTCGCCTGGCGGACCTTCGCAGGAGCCCCAAGCCCGTTCTGCTCGTCAGTCGGCCCCTCTTTCGAAAGTCGGTGGACTGTCTACGCGAGGTCGGTGTCCACTATCCCGAGGGGTATCAACGGCGCGTCACTCTGACGGTGCCATTCTGGGCGCCTTACGCTCCAGGAGAGTACATCGAGGTGGTGTTTCCGACTGAATCCGGCGGACCTGCCTGCGACCCAGCGGAGCGACTCGGCGAAGCGCCGCCTGAATCCATCCGGGAGCCAGCGGCTCGATCTTGAGAAGAATGTGGGCACGGTCACAGAGCGGCCCGGCGCGATCGAGAATCACCCCGCGCATCGTTTCGACGCAGGCCGAGATGTCCGTGCGTCCCCCAGCAGACTCAGCCGCCGAGCCACCGGCCCCGCGAACCGGGACCGGCCTACCTCTCGAGCCAGCGGTTGATCGCGAAGGTGCGCCACTCGTTGGTGAGAATCGTGTGTTGCACGGCCTGCCGCACGCGGCGCTGGATGCTGGCGGTGATGCAGCTCTTGCGCATCAGCTCGAGGGCCTTGTCGCCGTGCTGCTCCTCGGCGTAGGCGTGGACCTGGTAGTCCTTGGCGGTGATGCCGTAGTGCTTCTTGAGCCCGTCGTAGAGGATCTGCGCGTAGCCAGAGCGGCCGGCGGCACGCTCGCGGGCGTAGCCGAACGCCGCAAGCCCTTCTTCGTAAGACCGCCGGCAGTAGTAGAGCAGGGTGAACACCGAGCCGATCGTCTCCGGCATCGGGACGTAGGCGTCGAGCTCCTCGTCGCTGATACCGAGCTGCCGGCAATGCTCCACCTTCATCTGCACGTGGTTCGGATCGCCGAGATAGCCCGACTCGTCGGCGAAGTTCTGCGTCCAGTGGGCGTAGTGCTCGGAGTGCTCGAGGTCGAACGCGTGCGCATCGGGGGAATTGGCGACGAGCAGCGCGAACTCCGGCGTCATCCAGCGTCCGAGGTAGTAGAGCTCCTTGGCGTAGCGCTTGACGACGTCCATCGATGCGGTGCCGTTGCCGACGGCGCGGATCAGCTGATTCTGATGATAGGGATTGTGCCGCTCGATGAAGTCGTCGAGCTCCGCGAGGAACGCGTCGGTCGGCAGCGGTTGCTCGACCTCGTCGCTCTTGATCACGTTTGCGAACGCGCGCCGGGGCTCCATTCGGGTGCTCCTCTATCGCCTGACCAACTCCCGAAAGTCGCTGTCTCGATGGACGCGACCCCATTCGGGCAACTGCTTCAATCATTTGACTCATAGTGGGGATTCGCCGAAAGTGTCAAGGAGCAATGACGAGTGCCTCGCCTCCGCTCACGGGCATCCGCGTCCTTGCGTTCACGCAGCTCGGCGCGGGCCCGTACGGGATGATGCTGCTCGGGGACCTCGGCGCGGAGATCATCAAGGTCGAAGATCCCGTGGCCGGCGGCGACGAGGCCCGGACCGTCCCGCCGCACGCCGACCGCGACGCGCGCGACGGGCTCTACTACCAGTCCCTCAACCGGAACACGAAGAGCATCACCCTCAATCTGCGTGCGCCGGCCGCCCGTGACGTGCTGCGCCGCCTCGCCGCCGGCGTCGATGCCGTCTACAACAACATGCGCGGCGACCTGCCGGCGAAGCTCGGCCTCGACTACGCCGCGCTGCGGGATGCCAACCCGCGGATCGTCTGCTGCGCGCTCACGGGGTTCGGGCGCACCGGCCCGCGGGCGGGGGATCCCGCGTACGACTACCTGCTCCAGGCACAAGCGGGGTTCATGAGCGTCACCGGCGAGCCAGACGGCCCGCCGGCGAAGTGCGGCGTGTCGATCGTCGACTTCTCCGGCGGAATTCTCTCGGCGCTCGCGCTCCTGATCGGCATCCTACGCGCGCGTGAGACGGGGGTCGGGTGCGATGTCGACGTGAGCCTCCTCGACACCGCGATCTCGATGCTCAACTACTACGCGGTCTGGAACCTGAACCGGGCGTGGCAGCCGCAGCGGCTCGCGAGCTCGGCGCACCAGAGCCTGGTGCCGAGCCAGAGCTTCCGCACCCGGGACGGGCATCTCGTCATCATGTGCATGAAGGAGAAATTCTGGCAGCGGCTGTGCGATCGCCTCGGCGTCGCGGCGTTGAAGGAGGACCCGCGCTACCGCACCTTCGCGGATCGCCTCGCGAACCGGGCGACGCTGGTACCGCTCCTCGAGGCGGAGTTCGCGCGGCGGACGACCGCGGAGTGGCTCGAGCTCCTGCGAGGCCACGTCCCAGTGGCCCCGGTCTACAGCGTCGAGGAGGCGCTGCGCGACGAGCAGGTAGTGGCCCGCGAGATGGTCGTGGAGGTGGCCCATCCGCTCTTCGGGCGCATTCGTGAGACCGGCTCGCCGATCAAGATCGGCGGTGTCCGCCCGGTTTACGAGCCGGCGGCGCCGCTCGGCAGCAGCACGGACGCTGTGCTCGGCGCCGCAGGCTTCGGCCGCGACGAGATCGCGGCGCTGCGGCGCGGCGGCGCGATCTAGCACACGGCGCAGGTACGTGATGTCGAGGGAAGGGCCCGCAGGGGGCGCTCAGAGGTATCCGAGCGCCTTCAGCCGCTGCACCTGATCGGGGTCGAGAGTGCCCGAGGCCTTGAGGGCGTTGATGGCCTCGACAAAGGATGCGTGCTCGGCGGGGAAGCGCTGGTCGCCTGCGGTGAGCACGTCGATCGCCCCCGTGGTGTCACCGGCCTCCTTCGCCTTGTCGGCGAGCGAGCGGTACAGCGACGCGCTCACCTGCTTGGGATACGCCGTCGCGAGGCGATCGAGCTCGCTCTTGACCTCGGCGCCCTTGCCGTTCTTGGCCAGCGCCTCGAGGCGGGTCTGCTCCAGACGCCACGCCGCGGCGGCGTCCTGCTTCACCGCGTCGCAAGCCAAGCCCTCTTCCACTACCTTGATGGCTTTGGGAAGGTCACCGGCGTCGAGCGCGGCCCGGGCCTCACGGTCGTAGTCGGCTGCGGACTTACCGCCGCATGCAACCACGAGCGCGGCGAGCAGCGGAATCCACCAGTTGCGCATGCCGTCCTCTTGGCACACCCTAGCACAACCGCGCTCGTGCTGCACCGCGGTGCCGGTGTCGTGGGAGTACGGTTCTCCAGGGGCTGGCACTCCGGCTCTGGCTTCGGGGGGCAGGTATCCGGGCAGACCCCCGCGTACCGAACCGAGGAGCGCGAGGAGCGAATAGTAGCGTATGGTGCAGATGGTACGGATGGCATGGTGCGGATAGTACTGGAACGCGGTGAGCCGTAGGTAGTAAATGAGGCTCTTCAGGATCTCGTGTGGGTAGAACCGCTAGCAGGCTCAGCGAGGAGGGTGAGGCAGCCCGACTCATCACTGCCCCTACCAAGCAGTTCTTCCGTGGGTTCAGGCACTTACCCCCACA